>OOCT01000048.1_pt1 | contig 181725 bp, 169 predicted proteins | sample 1671851 | NCBI WGS metagenome assembly OOCT01 (sample SAMN06348199, study PRJEB24527) | human gut metagenome | biome: human gut; feature: ankylosing spondylitis patient; material: feces | host: Homo sapiens | place: China | collected 2015-10
TTTTGTCGCTTTGCAAGCAAAATCCCACTAAACCCTATAGGTTGCGGATTTGAGGATTCGTTCAAAATCTCCAATGTATTACAGAATATTTGCAAATAAAATGACTAACTTTGCACTCGATTAAAACAAGAATAAAGTATGGATTACGAAAAATTAGGCTATACGGTCATCAAAATGAAGTATGGAGACGTGGGTAAGTATAATATTAAGAACAATATCTTTATAACAGATATTACACCTAGCCTCTCAGCTTTTCAAGATGTCAATGTGAATACACGAGGAATGGGGATTATGCATACGCATGGTTTCTACAATATTTCATGGATAGAGAAAGGAGGTTTTTACTACAATGTAGATTTAAAGCGAGTTTATGTGAGAGACAAAACTCTTATTATGTTTTCTCCTGGTGAATTACATAGTCTTACCGATACAAAACAAATTTCTGGAATCTCTATCGATTTCACAGATGAATATTTTCGCTGTATAGATCCCAAATGGTCTAATTACTTGAAATACGATGTCATTAAAGACGTTCCCGTACTAACCATATCCAATCCAATCGAAGAGAGCAAAATTAAGAACATAATATCCTCGTTGAGAGAGTTGTATGACAAGATGGATACTTCCGTACAATTCGAAGCAAGTATTTATTCAATGTTAACACTTCTACTCTGTGCTATTGCTAACACTAATGAGCATGTTTCAGTAAAGAATGGTCAACCAAAGCAAACGACCCCTCAACACGAATTGTACCTATCGTATACCGAAATGATTGAGAAAAATTTTTGCAAGCACCATGGTGTTCAATACTACACCGAGGAACTTGGCATTGGTGTACATACCCTAAATGCATGCTGTAAGTCTAATGCCGGTATGACACCATTAGCTGTAATTAATGCTCGCATAATACAAGAAGCAAAGCGAATGCTTTTATTCACTACAATGAGAAGTTCCGAAATCTCTTTTGCACTGGGTTTTCCAGAACAAGCTCATTTTATTAATTTCTTTAAACGATTCACGAAGATATCTCCTTTGAAGTATAGAGACAAACACAATGTAAATATTTCAAACCTTTTAGATGATGATCATCTTAAATAGATTGACAATCTTATAAACAAGTCCACTGATTTTTAGTATTTCCGCTAAAGATCAGTGGGTTTGTTGTTCCAGTTTGTAGCTCCGAACCACGTTCGCAACAATAGCTTATTTAAACCATCCATTGTAGCCACCAATCCACGAAACAACAACTGCGACAAAAACGAAGAAGCCCAAAGTGAAGAAAAACCAGAAGAAGTACTGGATATAGTGGCCAAGGTAACAACCATCGTATTCCTTGTACCTCTTCTGAGCAACACGTAGCTCATCGGCAAACATCGAGTTAATCTCCCGATAATGAGCCTGCATTTTGCCAAGAATCCACTTATGCTCATTGTTAAACAGATTCTGAATGGCGTTCATGTCTTCATCAGAAGCATGAACCGCCACATTCAATTTGGTTGGAGCATTTTTCAGAACATTGTCAATATGGGTGTTGATGGTGTCAACTTTCTGACAGATGGTATTCACCGAACCACCCAGTTTCGTCTCGGCACGCTGATACTGCTGAATGGCAGACTCCAGTTCAAGTGTGGCATTGATGAAGGTGTTTGTAGCCTTGTCAATGTCCTCACTCAACTGCTTCAACTCAGGAACACGGTTTACAAGCCCATCCTCGGCTTGCTGCTCCTCAACCTCGTTTTCGACATCATTCATCATGTTGTCGAAGTCGGATCTTTCTTCTGTGTCTATGTTTATCTTGCTTTTTCTGATAGCCATATTGTCATTGATTTATCGGTGGAAACTTCTGCTGCGTGGTTTAGGCTTGCACATGGAATGAGCCATCTGTGCGCAACGGTGGGCAAACTTCCAGTCATCTTCGTCATCTTTCTTGCCCCAACCAGAAGAGGGAGCAGAACCGCCACCGCCACATGATTCTGAAATGGAAGTGGCAGCATCAATATATCCTGCAAACAACAGTATCGCTACATGAGCGACATTCTCTGTTGTCGCAATATCATTGTCCTCTGGAACCTGAACCTCATTAGTAAAGACATCTTTGACAGAGTTCGGAATCCACACCTTCTTGACTTCATCGCCAATGTTGATTGTGAATGCCGTTTGTGTAATTTGAGGTTGCGCTTTTGGTTGTGATGCTGTTGGAGTATGAACGACAGGACGAACTGGGCGAGGCGCAGAAGCAACGGATGGAGAAACAGGCTTTGTCTTGACTTGTGTTGGTTTTGGGTGCAGTTTCATCCAGGTGTCTTCAATCTTTGATGCCATAATCTTTCTGCCAATCTCAGAAGCCTTGAACACGGAAGCATTCTTGCCAACAGTATAGCCGACAAGTTTCCGTTGTTTGTCATAGCGTGGCTTTACCTCATAGCCTTTCATGCGCAACAGATTGAAGTATCTGTCTATGTTGAACTGTTGCATATCTTTGAGGGTGTTTTCACAATCCTCCGCAAGCTCCACTTTCCGCATATTCCGAATTTCCTGCGGTTGTTCCCACCCATGACGCATATTGATGATTTCCGCAGCCTTCATTGCCCGAAGATGAATATCATGCACATCGTTGGTGTTACCCTCCATATCCACACGACAGCAGTCAATGTGAAGGTGCAGCGTTCCTGACTTGGAGTCAGAGTGCAGTCCACCCACATTCATAGAATTGGTGAAGTTGGTCTTTATCTCATTGGAGAAACCGTTGGGCGTAAGTCCTACAGAATCCAAAACTTCCAATGCTTCGTCTTGGAGGTTCGCCCAATCTTCCATAGTGAAGTTGGCAGACTCTTCCTTTGATGGGGAAAGTACAAAAGTGGTCATGAACCTTTCCAACTTTCTGCCCACCGTCCTTTCCGCCTGATGATACTGGCAATGATGCTTCATCATGTACCAGATGGCGGTAGGGTCAAGACCATCTGGCATATTGTTCACCTTGACCGTTTTTGCCTTCTCCTTTTCCAATGCGTATCTTACGGAATTGCCTCCGTACGATACGACCTTTGCGAGCATAATCATGATTGTTCCTTTGATTTGGTCTGTACGTTTGTTGAGATATTCTCTTCAATGCTATACCAATGTTGGATAAGCCCTGCAACGGCATCAATCCACCAACGCATGAACTTCTCATTTTTGAAGAACCGAGCCTTTTCCTCAGCCGTTTTCTTGGATAGCACGTTGCTGATTTTTATCAAATCCGTCCTTGCGATGGCGAGAGAGTTGAGAGCGTCCACCTCTTCCTTGGTGAGCCTCATGCGTGGACGGTGCTTCAAACCAGTCTCAACGACATAGCGGCTCAGACTAATTCCACACTCCTTGGCAAGCGTCTGGAGCTGCTTTAACTCTTCTTTCGTACATCGGTAGGTATGGACTTCCGTGGGCGGTTTCCTTATGATGTTCTTCTTTCTCATTTGTCCTTGTCTCTGATTAAAATGGGATGATTACAAGCACCTTGCAAAGATGGTCACGACTGCGAGCCTGCGAGTAGTCCGAGAAACTTTTAGGAATACAGTAAGACGGACACGGCTTCTGTATTACAAAAGGATTTCTCGAAAAGTACCTATAAAATGACGGCACTTTTAACAGCCTCCGTCCCCAAGGCTGCTTAAACGTATAACAGTTGGGCGGTAGCCTATGGCGGTTAATCGTCCTTTGGGATGATTTTTATGTATAGTGGCTTATTCGCCTCTGTATGCCTATTGATTGCCGTTATGGTATTCGTTAGGTTTGTAGCCATTGGCATTAAAACCATTAGACTGTTGTGTTTGACCTCCAAACTGATGCTGTGGATATGTATTGTGCTCTCCATCATTCTGTTTGGCATCTGCTTCTTGCAGGGAAGAAGGATTGCCAACAGACTGTCTGGAGTAGTTTTGCTGTGGGGAAAATCCACCAGTAATAGCATCGGAAAGATTGCTATTAGTTCCGATCTTACCCACGCTTCCATTATCATTAGATGAAGCCGAATTTAGGGAAGAAGAAATATCTGCCGTAGAAGAATTGCCCTTGTTGTCTGTATCGGATATTCCATTGGAAAAATGCCCATCTTCCTTGTCCGACTTTGTATCATCCTCCGTTGTCGTAACAAATACTCTTGCTTGTGGAACTTCCGTATGGACGATTGCAGAGCCATCCGCATTGCGCTTCAATGAAAAGCCGTTCTTGACAAATCTTCCGTCCACATACCAACCAGAGAGTGAATGCATGGTAATGATGCGGTTGTCTCCAACCTTTTGTGAAGAGGAAATGCCCACAGCCTCCATAGCTTGTAAAAGTTTGGGGACGGTTTTGCGGTCTTTATCCCAGAGTTTGGCAAGTTGGGTATTGTCAACCAGACATTGCCCACACAAGATTTCCACTTGTTGGGTTTTGCTGATAGAAACAAGTGTTGTTTCACGTTCAGCAAGAGAGGCAAGAGACATGAAGCATTCCATGCGGTCAATCTTGTACTTCTTGCAGCGAAGATACTCCATCTGTGCATCGGACAGCGTGAAGCAGTAATGTATCTTTTGTTTATCCATGTTCTGCGAATTTTGAATATTATAACCATAACTGGCAAGACTGTTTTTCTCAGTAAAGAGAAAATCATCTAAGCCATCCTCTCCTTGGGGAAATGTACTCTGCGATAACATAGAGTTCGCCTTGCAACCTGTCATTAGAATGGCTGCTTAATCGTGAAATGCACTCAATGCAAACAGACTGGGCAAGAAGTTTTCTTCTGCCGACAGTTGCTTCATCATTGATGCCCTTGTTGGCTCCGCATTGCTCGGCAAGTCCATTGAAAGCATCACGCATCCGAAAGTAGCCGTTGCCAGTATTGATGTAGCTCACGGCAAGGTCAGCGACATTTGCCAACTTGCTTCTGTACTCCTCATGGGAAATATCGTCCTTCATCATCGCCATGTCTATTTACAAAGTTCACTCATGTGCTTGGTCGCTGCAGCCTTGGTCTCAGCCTCGGACATACTGCGGTTCTGGCGCATCCAGTTCAAGAGCTCTGACTTTTCAAAGTATATAATCTTGCCGTTGGGACGAAAGAACGGAAGTTCATGCTTGTGTGTCATCTTATAGAGACTGCTCTTTGATATTCCCATGAATAAGGCAGCTTCCTCCAGTGTCAATACTTGCTTGGCATCACGGAGAAGATTCTCCATTATCCCAATGCGGTGCTCATGTGACTCTACCTTCAAGAGAAGAGTCTCGGTGTCGATAGTTTTGTTCATTAACCTGTAATTTAATTGTTTGTGATTCGTTGTACTGCTTGCTTTGAAAGTGTAGTCCCCCAAGGCAGAGAGAAATCCCTGCCCGAAAAATGGGGACTACAAAAGTGAAATTAACTGATTGTTATCCTGAAAAGTTCTGTTTACTTGTTATCCTGTATAAAAGTTATTCTGCGTGGATGGGTGTTGGTGGCTGCTGTCCGCTTTGTCCTCGGTATCTGCTTGTTCTCCTCACGCTGTTTGCGACCTCGAAAGGCTTTCTTCGTGTTGTCAACAGCCTTGACCTTTTCATTCGTCAGCACATCTGCATAGATGGCGGTGGATTTGAGCGACTTGTGTCCCATCAGCTTCTTGGTAGTCTCTATGTTGCCGGTAACCGCCTGCACCAAAATTCCGAATGTATGTCGGGCACAGTGAAAAGAGATATTCTTCTCAATGCCCACCTTTTTAGCTATCCTTTTAAGGGCTGCATCCACATTAGCCTTGGCAGGAAGATGAAACACAAAATCATCATTGCCTTTGGGTGGCATCCATGACAAGGCGGTATTGCCGATTGGTACGGCATTGAGAGCCTTGGTTTTCTTTTGGATGATTACAAGCGTGTTTGTTTCCTCGTTCCTCTTGATGTCACTCCACCGCAGAGCCTTGATGTCGCTGATACGAAGTCCTGTTAGACAGGCAAAACCGAAAGCTCTCTGTGTCTCTGCAACTCCTGGACTTCTCTCATCTGAAGCCATGAACCTTTTCAGTTCATCTGGAGTGAGATACTGCTTATGTGATGCCTTTGGCTTGGGAAAGATGTCTGACTTCTCCAACTGGTAGAAAGGGTTAGCCTTCAACTTGCCGAACTTGACAGCCTTGTTGAACACCGTCACTATGCGCTGTTGAACATTGTGAAGGGAGCCTTCACACAAAGGTTTGGCTTCAACTCGTACATACTTCTGTGGTACATAGTCGTTCTTCAACCAAAGGAAGAAAGCCTTTAACCATTCCTTGTCGAACTTCCTCAGAGTGATGTGAGGTCTGCGCTTGCTGGCAAGGAACTCGCTCATTAGGTATTTCAGATACTTTGATTGGTCAACAATAGCCTTGGAATAGTCTGTGTTGTCGCTCATCCAGTCGATGTAAGTCTGGATCCAATCTAAGACTTCGGGAGACTCGTCATTGGGGATTCCCTTCACAATCATCAAGTGACCTACCTCTGGAATGGTCTCTGGATGAAGAATACGCTCTGCCCTTATCTGGTGAGCACGTTGCAATGTTTCTTCGTTCCTTGCTTTGGTCTCTGCATCAACCTCTGGCAACAAATAGAGGGAAAGAAATTCAAACTTGCGCTTGCCACCATCGTAGATGTCAAGATACAAGCTTATGTTGTCGTTGGCAAGTGCCTTTTGTCTGATAGTTATTGTCATGTCTCTATATGTTTTCGTTGTCAATGATTTATGTGAACATACCGTCAATGAGGTTGATGGCTTCCTCCTTCTTCTTGTCCACGATTTTAGCATAGATTTCCGTGGTCTGAATGTTGGAATGTCCCATCAGCTTGCTTGTGGTAAAAAGGTCTGCACCGAGTGTGAGCATCATCGTTCCGAACGTGTGCCGTGAGCAATGGAATGAGATATGCTTCTCAATCCCTGCCGCTTCCGCCCATTTGTGGAGAGCCCTGCCTATAACGGTCTGTGTGGTCGGAATGTCAAAGAAAGGAATATCATTTCCTCTTGGTTTCGGCAACCAACGCTTAGCCTCTTCCGAAAGAGGTATTATAACAGGCTTCTCCGTCTTTTGCATTTCCATATCTATGTATTCGCCCTTTCCGTCAGCGGTCTTGAAGATGTGCATCGGAGCAAGACGGTACATGTCGCTTAATCGCAATCCAGTAAAACAGGCGAAGATGAAAGCCTCCTTGACCTCTGGGCGGTAACTGTCCGTAGCCATGAGGGTACGAAGTTCCTCAATGGTCAGATACTCTTTCTTGCCGTCCTTGGGTTGGATGCGCTCACGTGCATCAAGTTCCTTCATAGGGTTGTTGCGGATAATGCCTTGTCGCACAGCGTTGTTGAGAGCAGTGGAGAACATTCCGAGGTATCGGCTTGCCGTATTCTCGCTGATTGGTCTTGGCTCGCCATACTTGATATGGGAATTTGGGAAGTTTCGCAAGAACTTCACATATCCACGGCAGAACTCCGCATTGACCTCTTCAAGCGAAATGAAGCCTTTGTTAGTCTCGTCAAGATACTTCTCCACGGTGTGCAGCATTTCCACACGGCAATGGAGCGTTGACTTCTTGATGCCGACACCACCTTCACAATACTTCTTTATCCATGTGGTAAGAAGCATCGAGCCTTGTTTTACTGTCTCCCAGTCCTGTATGCCATGACCATGCAGGGCTTTGATGCGCTCTGCCTTGATGCGTTCTGCAACCGCCATAGTCTGCTTGTTCTGTTCCTTGCAGACAGGGTTGATTTCGGGGACGAGGTAGAGTTTGAGGTATTCATACTTTCTCACTCCCTTGTAGTAGATGTCAAGATATATGCTCTTGTTGCCATCTGCGAGCGACTTCAACCGAACTTTAATCGGCTCTTTCAGCTTTACTTGTTTCTTTGGTCTTGCCATGATGTATGAAGTGTTATTTTGTTTTTGTATTCTGCTACATTGGAGGGTCTTTCTCCCTCTTGTTGAAAGTTCATGTCAGATATGGTTTCCTATGCTGACATTTGCTTTTCTTTCTCTTCCCTTACTTCGGAAAACTGATGTAAAGATAAGAAAACAAACCGAGAAACGAGAAACAAAACGGAAACAAGAAACAGTCTTTTATGTCTTTTTAAGAATGAGTTTAGCAAACATCGGAAAATTCAAGTTATCACTTAAAGCATTGATACTTAGCGTATTTACTTTCATTTGCTTTCTTGTCTTTTCAAACGTATTTTGTAGGACTAAGATATTTTTGACGTCCTGCTCTTCATTGTTCATTGCAATGTAAACGCTGATGGCACCGACAACGGCAACAACACCGGCTATGGCATAACAAAGCTTCACCACGTATGGAACGTACTTTGCTATTTCTTCCGTAACTGTAGTTAGCGCATTTGTTCCGGCAGTGTAGTCTCCTGCAGCATTCTGAGCATAAGTGGCAGCTACTCCGCAAAAGAGCAACATGGCCAGTGTTCCAACACGTTTAGCATTGAAAATCCTTTTGGTTAAATTCTTGATTTTCTTCATTTTTTGTTGTTTTACAGTTAAAAATTAGACATGTTATCCTTACTTGCTTGATTCTTAAATTCTTAGTTTTATACAATATTATAGCCAAAGAATGCTGGGAAAATGATAGTTGCGCCAATCATAAACAGGCAGGCTCCGACCAGCATCATGATTGATTTGGTCACATCTCCTTCACCGGTATTCATTTTGATATAGATTTGTAAAGCTCCGATAATTGCTACTATGGATGCAATAGCATAAAGAAGATATACTACATAGAGCATCATTGTGACCGTAAAATCATGGGCATTGCTCAATGCGTCAGCACCCCAGCTGTAGTCCACACCACCACATTTAGCAAATGCCGACTGAGGCTGGAGGAACATGAAGCCGAAACAGGCAATAAAAAACAGTTGATTGATTTTACAGTTTATCGATAGCATTCCTTTTCTCTATTTTTCTTTTGTTGTGTTTGTCGTTGAGATTGTGCATGAACTCATCAGGATAAAAACAGTATTGAGGAGCAGCCTCTATCTCTTCCATGTTTTCTTCGTTTTCCTTATTGAGATCTACACTTGTAGTAGTCTGTCGTGTAGGCTGAGACTCTTCCTCTTCAGGAAGGGAACTGTTGGTCTGCTTATTGCCTGTTGGAATGACTACCCGAAGGCCGTCATCTGTTACTTGCTCTGTGTATGTCATGTCACTACCTTCAGGACCATTATTATGTTCTTCCACGGAAACCGGCACTTCTTCATTATCCATGCTGCTGACATCAATGGTCTCTTCATCCGTTTTCTTTTCGTCTTTCTTACTATGAAGGTCAAGGGTAATCATTACTGAAAAGTAAACCACATAAGCAAAGGTGAGGACCAATACGAATATTACAAATCCTGGCATTCTCAATCTGATTTTAATGTGTTATTATAAATATATTTTATACTCAGAAGATAAAATTGAAAACCAATTTGCTCCTGTAACATGACAAAGGAAATGAGTTTTATGGTATTCCGATAAAAATATGCCGATTTGCATTTCAGTATTAACATACATTTGTTTAGAAGTATGATATTTCGCCAAAAATCATACTATTAGCAAGAAGAATATTGACTGCACGATTCGTCGTTCTACTCTATAGATGTTCTTACCTTGAGTACTATAACCTCTGCTGATTTTTCACGACAAGCTTTATTCAGCTAATTTCAATTTTTCACTATTATTCTGCGTCAGTGAACCCTCATTGGATAAGTGTATTAAATTTCCACCTGTTTACCATGTGTTTTTCCACTTTATTAGACCTAATTATTTATCATATTGCACTTTACATTTTACCCTATTATTTAGTCACCTCTTTACTACTGGCAACAATTTTCATTACCTTTGCATTCTATTTCAAAAACAATCCAATATACATATATGACAAAATCAGAATTAGCAAAGCAGATTTCGAATGCTACAGGTGTTGACTATGCCACATCATTAAGTGTTGTTGAAGCATTCATGGCTGAAGTAAAATCTTCACTCGAAAAAGGTGAGCCAGTCTATCTTAGGGCTTCGGTAGTTTCATCCTGAAGCATAGGGCAGAGAAAACTGCTCGTAACATCAGTAAGAATACCACTGTTATAGTTCCTGCTCATAATATACCATCATTCAAACCGGCTAAAGAGTTTGTGGTGTCTGTGAGCAAACAGAAGATTTAAGAACGGATACTTCTATACAACTAGGCTGAAATCGCTTCTACACTATATTGTAGAAGCATTTATATGCGGACGATTCTATACATCTAAATTATTCCGATATAAAATTTTGAATCTGCAACAAAATCAGGCTTATGAAAGATCAACTTGCTTTATTAAGAAAATGCATCGTAAATGATATACCGGCAATCGTATTTCAGGGCGATGACAGCTGCACTGTAGAAGTCCTGGAGGCTGCCATTGAAATCTACAGAAGACATGGTGCGTCAAGGGAGTTCCTTTATGACTTCCAGAATGTGATTGAAGACGTCAAGGCTTACCAGAAACAGAATCCGCACAGATTGAAACTGGCTGACATGAATGAAGTTGAAAAAGAACTTCTTCGCAAGGAAATGCTGGAGAAAGGACTTCTTGGATGAGCATAAAACTTACCATGTATTCTGCCGACCTGAGCAGCGAACTGCCATTGCCGTTTGCAGACCAGGGCGTGAGAGCTGGATTCCCGTCACCGGCTCAGGACTATATGACTGACAGCATAGACCTGAACCGGGAACTCATACGCCATCCGGCCACCACCTTCTATGCCCGTGCTTCCGGAGATTCCATGAAGGACTGCGGTATAGATGACGGCGACCTGCTTGTCATAGACAAGGCCCTGGAACCTCAGGACGGTGACATCGTTGTTGCTTTCATCGATGGAGAGTTCACGCTGAAGACAGTGCGCTTTGACGATAAGGAGAAATGCATCTGGCTTGTTCCGGCCAACGAGGAATATTCACCCATAAAGATTACTGAAGAAAACAACTTCCTGATATGGGGTATTCTTACATACAACATCAAGAGACAGCTTAGAAAATGAAGATGATAGCCCTTGTAGATTGCAATAACTTCTACTGCTCATGCGAGCGCGTGTTCAATCCGCTGCTCCGTGACAAACCTGTCGTTGTTCTGAGTAACAATGACGGCTGTGTCGTGGCCAGAAGTAACGAAGTAAAGGCAATGGGCATCAAGATGGGTACACCTCTCTATCAGATCCGTGAAGTCTTGGAGGCAAACAATGTGGCTGTCTTCAGCTCAAACTACAACCTGTATGGTGACATGAGCCGCCGGGTAATGATGCTCCTCTCGGAGTTTACTCCAGAACTGACCCAATACTCGATTGATGAAGCGTTCCTGGATCTCTCCGGCTTCGGAGAAGGGGAGAAGCTGGTTTCCTACGGCCGGAAGATTGTAAAGACCATCGGAAAGGGTACAGGCATCCCGGTTACAATGGGCATTGCACCGACAAAGACTCTGGCAAAGGTGGCAAGCCGCTACGGAAAGAAATACAAGGGATATCAGGGCGTATGCATGATTGATTATGAGGAAAAGCGCATCAAGGCGCTGCAGGGCTTCGAAATTGGCGATGTCTGGGGAATAGGCCATCGGAGCTTGGATAAGCTGCGCTATTACGGTATAAATACCGCCTGGGATTTCACTCAGAAAAGCGAGAGTTTCGTGCGAAAATTACTTACAATTACCGGTGTCCGCACTTGGAAGGAGCTTCGCGGTGAATCCTGTATCGATGTCGAGGAACTGCCGCAGAAGAAGAGTATCTGTACCAGCCGCAGTTTCCCTGACTCCGGCCTGTCCGAACTCTCCAGTCTGGAGGAAGCTGTCGCCAACTTCACATCTGAATGTGTGCGCAAACTCCGCATGCAGCACAGCTGCTGCACGGAGATAACAGTCTTCGCCTATACCAGCCGTTTCCTTCTGGATCTTCCGCAGCACTGTATCAACCGCACCATCCATCTGCAGGTTCCTACCAACGACCTTCAGGAACTTGTAAGCACCGCAGTCCGGGCACTCCGCATGGATTTCCGCAAAGAGGGCGGTTACCAGTACAAGAAAGCCGGTGTCATTGTCTGGAACATAGTTCCTGACTCAGCCATCCAGACAAACCTTTTTGATACCATTGACCGTGACAAGCAATCACGCCTGGCCGCTGCCATAGATGCCATCAACCGCAAGAACGGCCACAACACCATAAAGGTAGCTGTTCAGGGCACTACAGACAAGTCGTGGCACCTCAAATGCGAACACATCAGCAAGCAGTACACCACCAATCTCGATGATGTCATCCTCGTAAAATAAGTTTTTAACAGATTAAAACTCTAATCTCATACCTATTTTCTTTGCCTCGTAGTATGCTTTTTCGTCGAAAGTGTATAATTTTGGCGATCTGTATGGATTACCAGTCACACATCTTCCCGTGTCTTTGATGTATCCCAACTTAAGCATTTTCTTAGGGAAATTTCTTCTGTCTCTAAGTTTGTTGTCATCTGCTGGAGGGTTGAGGATTGCTATATAAATATTTTGCAACTGAGGCATAGTAAACTCCTTATCCAAAAGATGAAAACCTATAGGCTCAAAATGTATTCTTTGTCTCAGTCTTTCAAGAGCAGTGTCTATTATATCTTTATGGTCGAAAGCCAATTCCGGGAGACTGTCAATAGGGAACCATTTGGCTTCCTTTGCATCATCGCCTCCTTTAATTTGATATTTACTCTTCACTACCAAGGCAAAAAACGCAATTGTAATAACCCTTTCTCTAGGGTCTCTTCCTCTCTTTGAGAATGTTTTTAGTTCCTCAAGATAAATGTCATCTACATTTGTCTCCTCCTTTAACTCCCTGTAAACGCCATCTTCTGCAGATTCGTCATCTTCCTTTATAAATCCTCCAGGTAACGCCCATCTGCCCTGATAGGGTTCAGCACCACGTTCTATCAGTAGAATGTTTAGTTTCTCTCCGTCAAATCCAAAAACTACAGCATCTGTTGTAATTGCAGGATGCCAGTAGTCTGATTCCCATTTTTTTGTATTGTTGTTATATCTCATACTATAAATAAAATATAGATTTTTGATATTTAAAGTATATTGTCACACTTAATAATGCAAAGATAATATTTTATTTCTTCATTGTGTAGTTATTACGGAAAGAATAAACGTTTTGTAATTACTTCCGTATAAATACATGAATGGAGATTGATCTCACCATGCGCCATAATTCAGTATTGCTTGTTTACTTCCTTTCTCAAGTCTAATGCTGAAACTCATATCTTCGTTATCATCTTCTCCCTTAGGTGCCAATAGTCCGTTACCCCACATTTTACTGTACGAATAGGTGTTTTCATGCTTAAACCATTCTGAGCTTTTTGTTGCAATAAGGCTGTCTATTTTCATATAAAAAGCATCTGTCGGTAACTCTATAAACTCAATTGTTAACCTGTCGTTATAGTCACCAAGAAAAGAACTCTTATCCTTACTGTATTCAACGATCTTAAAATCAGGGTACGTAATGCCTGTTATTCTTTCCAACGTTTCTCCACTTGTAAACCTATATTTACGTTGATAGTTATTGTAAACATCTATTTCGTAAATAAATATTACCATATAAAGAATCAGAAACATAGGAGAAATCAGTAATAGTGGTATTCTTATTTTTCTCTCGATAAGATTGTATTTCCTCGTACAATAATAAAATAAGGGCGAAATGGTAAACCAACAGATTATACTGATTATCCAATGTAAAATACTGATTATCTGTTTTCTCATGCTATTTCCTTTAAGTAGTCTATAGGATTAAGATAGAATATTTTCTGCCACCCAAGAGGAGAAGCATCTATTCTCCAAGGGTAGGGTACCAATGTTGCAATACCATAATGCAGATGAGAAGGCGTAGTCTTTGCATTACCTGTATTCCCTACAGTACCGATTATTGAATTCGGTGATACGAATGCACCAACCCGGGTCTTGATCTCATTGCAATGCGCAAAATAATGCAGTCTCCACTTAGGCCCAAGTACAACTATGAATTTACCTCCCTTTCCATATTCCGCTACACCTACTACTATCCCGTAAACAGAAGAATGAATTGGAGTGCCTTTCCTGGCAAATATATCTACACCCTTATGAACTATAGATGTTCCCCAACCCTCATACCAGAATGTCTGGTGATTATAGCTGTGGCTTCCGGCGCCTTCTACCGGCATCTTAAGGTTCTGAGGTATTAGCATACCTGCCAGAAATAGCAGGAATAATATTATAAATCCATATTTAAACACCTTTAAAGTTTTCCTCATTTTCTTGCTCCTTTCTACCTCTTATTCAAGAGATTCTATTCTGTCTCTTCTTGTAATATAAAAACCATAAAGTCCTTTTGAGCAGCTCTTTTTGTAATTTGTTTTGCTACAAATGCTGGATATTTTTCCTTTAGATCTAAATTTCCCAGGATCTCTAAGCATCTGTCAAACTCGCCAATCTCTCTGTACATTTCTGCTCTTAGAAGGGGATTATCCTCAAGTATTGAGAGTTCCAGCAAAGATGAAATTGTTTTCCTGAATATCTCATCCTGTTTCCGGGAAGTCTTCTTTCCGCTCCGTATGATATCATTGTAGGCCCACATAACAACTATTGCCATTTCACTTTCCCAATTGGCTTCTTTCCAGCGCAACTCATCTTTAGCTTTGATGACATCCTCAAAAGACAACCATCCACACTCCATTGTGTAATCATCACCTTCTTCTTTATCTACTTCAAATGTGAAGTAGAAATGGCCACATTTAGGACATTTCTGAATAGGACTAACTGTAGGCATCATTGGTGCAACCATTTTAGCATCCGACCATTGTACTGCATTAAAGGTATTTCCTGACATTAGTCTTAGCAGTTTCTTTTTTCCTCCGCAATGAGGACAAACAGCAAGTTCGCATTTAGCTGGATTCATTTTGAATGTTTTTTATAGGTTATTTTCAATGTGTTTTTTTCGTTGTCTATCTCTATTTTACCAAGTCTGCTCAGGACTGATTGTCCGAGCAGCAATGGAGCTCTCTGGTTCTTTACTACCGATGCACGTACATTGTTTAGCTCTAGTCCTCCGATATTTATATTCTTCAGATTGATTACTGTACCCTCTGATATTCGGCCATCAGCGGTAATGTAATTCTGTTTTCCCAGTATATCACTCTTGCTCAGATAATCATTTTTGAACATAAAGTTGGCTTCAACATCAGATATTGAAACGTCACTGGCGCCAGTGTCAAAGATGAAGTTCAGTGGCAAATCATTAATTTCACATTTCACTACACATACACCGCCGTCTTTCTTGAACGGTACATCAAGAGTTCTAAGTTCAACCTTATCCCCATGTCCGGTTTTCTCCTCTTCTTCCACATCAATTATCCTGGATCTATAATCATTTATAGCAGACTGAAATTCCTGAGTATTCTTTATAGGATCCAGATCATCGTCCAACAGCAGATGTCCGAAATTCCTGAAACCTTTCTCAAAAGCAGTCTTAAGATACTTCAAAGCCTTATCATACTCTCCAAGTCTTGAGTAAAGGCATGCTGCATCGTAATATGTTCCAGAATTGTCGGGAACAGTAGCAATTACTTTATCCATATATGCTTTAGCCTTATCCTTAAATCCCAATTGCATATATGCATATTGGGCACATGAATTCTCACCAGGTATAGTATCCAATTCTATGACCTTACGATAATCAGCTTCAGCCTTTTCCGTTTCACCTTTCATTCTGTACATGTCTGCTCTTCCCAAATAAGCATATGCATAATCAGGACACTGGATTATGGCAACACTATAATCCTCTATAGCCCCATCATAATCCTTAGAGTTGTCTTTATAAAAACCTCTTTTGTAATATCCACCAAAATATTCAGGGTTGTTATTAATATAATCACTTATTTGTGATATGGCTTCAACATAGTTTCCCATCTCATACAGGATATCAGCCTTGCTTAATCTGCATCCGTTATCCGTTGAGTCAATATCAATTGCATAATCAATGTATTCAAGTGCTCTATCATAGTTACCGGCGGCCTGGTAACAGGAACTTATCCTGATTGCTGTGATCGCATCATTATCCTGTTTCAAGCATGCCTTATAGTTTTCTATAGCCGGTCTATAGTCATTATTAACTTCATATATAACTCCAATGCAGTATGGCCAGTATCCTTCAGAAGGAGACTTCATCCTCTTTATTTTTAATTTGGCTATAAGAATATCCTTAGCTTCCTCACCCATGTCCATCATGATGTTAAAAGCCTTATTGTCACCATCTATCGACAGAGCCTTGATTATATCATCAACAGCCTTATTATAATCCTTAAGTTTATAATGACATTCAGCCCTGAAAGAATAAACAGAGGAGTAGTCACTTGCCAGTTTCTCTACATAATCAAAGAGTTTTATAGCCTCATTATATCTTTCCCTCGAGATTTCATTTCGTCCAAGCCCCATATAACCATAAATATATTCAGGATTAAGCTCAATTGCTTTCTTGAAGTCCTTGTCCGAGAGATCATATTTAGACATAAGATACAGCAGGCTTCCCCTTTTATTATAAAGGTCAACATCATCCGGTGTATGTTTTATGGACTGAGTATATGCATCTATAGCCTTCTCATTTTCATCAATGCCTTCATATATGTAGGCCTTAGTATAATATGCAAAAGATAATAACTCTTTTTCCTTTTGTGGTATATCCTTAATAGCTTCTTCTATCAAACTCAAGCCTTTACCTTGATGCCCTTCACTACCGTTTATAGCCCCCATCCATATTCTGGCATAATGATTCTTAGGATTTTCATCCAATTCCTTGTCCAAGTACTCCTTTGCACTTGCTTCATTTCCATTGTTAAGTTCCTCTACAGCTCTATTTACATTATATGTCTGATACTTTTCTGATATTTGAGCGTTTATATCAGAGATAAAGAAGAATAACGCAGTTAAAAATAAAGTTACAACTCTCATCTTCAGTTACTATTTTTGATTAAATATCTTTTTTAAAATAAATCCACCTATTTTTCTCTCAAGGCCACCTTTGGTTAAAGGTATTCCTGTTTCTCTAGCGATTTTCTGTTTTAAGGCTGAAACGCCTAATGCTCTCTTTAGTGAAAAGCTTAATCCTGGTATTCCTTTCTTTTCCATGTCTTTTAAAATTTAGTTTATTAATAGTTTCTTTTGATAATAAAATGTTTAACCTACTAGACTGTATTCCTCCATTTCATCACATGAGTAGTTTGCATTTGCAAATGTAGAATAATGTCCTATATGCCATTTCCCACATATCGTACATACGTATGCCTGCAGATTGCCTTTATCTTCAGGTCTGTTTCTATACCATATATTTATGGCGTTTAACGCTTCTTCATAGGTGTTGTACGACATCTTCTTCTTAAATACTATATCTCCAGTTATTGGATCGAACATCCTTTTCCAGTGTGTCGAAATACCTCTTGATACATTCTTTACATGTTCTACTTGGCCAATGTTATATAGTTGGAATGCAGTGGCCCTTTTCATCCAGTATCTGTGGTTTCGATCTTTTCTATTTCCTGATTCTTTCTTGCAATTCATCTTATAATAAGCCTGACTCATTCTTTTCTCTACTATCCTCCTTACTTTCTTTGAGTCTTTAGCTGTTTCAATCTCTATGTCAAAATTGCGCAGAAGCTTACCTTCCTTGAATTTCAGTTTTTCATCAAAAAGTTTATAAGTTTGACCTTTAAATCTTACTCTTTGCCCTGGGAGGATCTTGTACATGTCTTCATATTTTTCAACCAGCTCTTTCTTTACTTTCTTAAGAACATTTTTAATCATCCTTATTACTGCTTCAGATTCATATGAAGCAGATATTACCATGTCTCTAATTCTACTGACCAAACGTCTGATTGTCAAAGTGTCCTCACTTGACTTGATGTATTCACCTATACGGTTTACTTTTTCATTGAGGCTCCAACTATCTATATGCCCATATCGTTCTAATGATGTTTCCCAGCCTCTTAATGCGTTTTCTACATGTGTATTCATATCTTACTCCTTTTAAGTTTATTACTCATTGTGTATCTATGACGCAAAGATATGGTATAGATTTCAAATATCAAATATTCAGTGCGTAAAAGATACGCAAAGAGCTAATCATTAACATTATTTAAGCCCAGATTCCGTTTCTGTTCTATGAAATTCGATGTAAATAAGGATTCTCTTTCTTTCATCATACTTATCATGACAAATTCATTAATTTTGTATCCGTATTATAAACATTTATAGAACCTTATAGCTTAAGCTGAACCAGTAGGATTGATATATAGTTCTATTATCTATTTTCGGATGAGCTATTTTTACAATAGCTGAGTTACTTTTTCATGATAGCTTTTGATAATAAGGTTCTTATATTCAGAAATAAAACAACATGATTGATTATATAATATGATTGATATGGCTATTGATGATGATATAGATATATTTATAAGTTATTCTGTGAAGGATAGTCTAATTGTACATAATTATGTGCGATTCCTAGAAAGTGCAGGTTTTAAAGTGTGGTATGACAGAAAGGGATTATATTCTGGTGTTAAATACACTCATGAAATTGTCGAAGCAATTAAGAGATCCAGAATCCTGGTCTTTTTTTCTTCGGTGAATTCCAATAATTCCGATTGGGTATTGGGAGAAATACTAACAGCAAAACATTATGCAAAAACAATTCTTCCAGTGCGTATCGATAATAGTGATTATTCCGATAAAGTTATGCTTATAATGATACCGCTACAATATGTGGATTGTATCAATAAGCCTATAGATATAGGCTCTAATGAAATTTATGATTCTATAGTCAGATACATAGGGCATCCTGTAGGTTATAAGGGAAAAACTTATAATGATATTGACAGCGATAAAAATGACAAACTATATAGTAAGGAAAAAAGAGGATATACATTTCTCTCCGTTATATCGTCCCTCATTTTTTCTGTTTTCATGTTGTGGATTAGTGGAGAACATCATATAAATCGTTCTCTTTCATACTTTACATTATTATGCAGTACTTTGATTTCTATTATGTGTAGTATGTATAGTATATATCATATAAAGGGTTGGGCTAAAAGAAAACATATAGTAAATTTAGCTTTGCTATTAGGTATCCATTTGTTTATGACATACTCTACAACAGCTTTAGGTCTGTGTTTTAGCGAAATGTCGATATTCCTGTTAAATGCGCCAAGTTTAGTCTGTTCTTTAATTTCTGTTGTTGGAATATTATTGCTTGTCTCTTTTAGAAAATTAGGTTACTACATTCTAATTGTGTGTGCTCTCTTTTTTACATTAGGAGCTCATATGTGGACCGGTTATATAGAAGCTACGTATATTATAGGTTTGGCTTCTGCTTTATGTTTATACATACTTACATATCTACTTGTTAGATATAAAAAAGATGGTCTGTCCACATGGGAACAACTTAAATGATATTAATAGAGCCGTCATGCTTTATTAAGTGAGTGACGGCTCTTTAGGTTAATTATTATATATCTTGTTCGCTATTGTAGAAACCAATGACTCAAAAACTATTGAGTTTGCATTAATTACCTTTTGTGGCACAATTGCCTTAAAGTCTCCACCAATATGAATATAATCATCATTTAGCGGGTCTGAAACCTTGACCAATTCATTATTAAGGTAACCAATATTAGGTAAACTCTTTATGTTTCCAATTGTATCCTCAATAGCTGGATATGTATGCTCCTCACTGTTAGGATGATTATACCCTGTCATATCAACACAACAGAGAGCATAATTGTCTTTCTGTTCCACAGATGTTCTAATTTGTAGAGGTGACATCATAACTGATTGATCGGTGCTCCATCTGGATTTAATCTCAAGATAATATATTGGTTCGTTGTTATAATAAACGACCAGATCATGACCATATTGTTCATTCTCAACATTTATCAAATGCTCATCATCTGATATTTCTTTTGATAAGTACTTTGACAGTTGAGCACGGACATTTCTTTCAATAAAATCACCCAGATTTTTCTTGTATTCAAAATCAGCTTCTTCTATTCTTTTTTGTTTGAGCCTTTCCTCTCCTAATCTGAGGATTTCATCGAGATTGTTTTTTTCTGAAAGCTCTACAAGTTGGTTCAGTTTGGCCGGATCATCAATTTTCATTAACTTGAAAACTCCATCCTTACATTCTGGCTTAACCTGTTTCATGAATAGTTCTGCTTTTTTCTCTGAAATTCTAGGGAACCATTTTTGCCACTTTTCATCTTCTAGTTTGTCAATGATATCCAGCACATGGTCACTACTAAAACCTCCTTCAGCTAATTTCTCTTCAATTTCACTTGCTACATCTTGTGAAGTAATAGTCTCAAATTCACAAAATTCTGCAAAATCTCTATTAACCAGGTTATCATTCAGGTCTTTTCCAACTACATCACTATAAAGCTCAAATAATTCACTATCATCTATATCTACAGATAACTTTAAATCCTTTGCGTGTGATGGTATGTTGTTTTGATTAGGAAAAGCACCATAAGTTACAGCCAAACCTTTCTTCTCATTTCTGTCATAATATTCACTCCATTTATATAATGACCTATGCAAGTCTAGGACATATGAGTAATTGTTGGAAATCCATTCTTTATTGCTCAGTGATATTTCTAGAAGCATGTTCTCTACCAGATGCTGGAATGGAAGTGTTGCTAAATCTCTTTCATCTGAATCCATCGGCTCTAAAATCATTTCCTTGAATTCAGTACCAAAATGATTACAGATGACAGGTAATGCATTTCGTCTATAACTTGATGCTCCTTCCTTCTTGAAGATGCAACTCAATCGAATTAATGTTCCAATTATCTCGCTTGGATAGCACTCTTTGTTTTTAAGATACTTTTCGCGCAGGTTCCTTACTACAACAGTTATTGAATCAGCCAGATTCTTTCTACTAAACTCAGTAAAACTACATACGTCTGAATATTCTAAAGAGATCATCTTGTCTACTGTTGTAGAGTCCAGTGGTTTTATCATATCAGACAACCACATTGGTATGGTGCCGGCATCATTTAGCTCATGCTTGTATTTAAGATTGTTATCTCTATTAGGTATTAATTTATACTCGTCGAACAATTCAGTCTGCGACATATCCTTAAGATACAGGCAGAATGTATGCAACTTTGAGAAATTGGGATGCTCAGATACAATCTTTGCTATATCCTTTATCTTCAAGAAACATGAGGATGATGATTCCTTCCAACTTAGTACAACCTTACTCCACTCTTTTATAATGTGTTTCTCCGGTAAAAGTGCAAATTCATATATTGAATCAAAAACATCATCAAAGTATTCTTTCTGTTCATTTTCAAATGAATCTATAAGTGAAGAAGACAACAGTCTAATATCAGATGATTTCAGATTCAGATATTCTCCTTTTATATTGAATACATTGAGGCTTTCATAGAAGTCAACCCATTTGGTCTTGAATTCTTTGAAGAAATCGTTGGTCTTGTCTTCCTTGTTTCTGATACATTCAAAATTAAGACGTAGTATCTCAACCCATCCATTGATTCTTGAAGCATTATTTCTGATATACTCAAACAACATATCAGTCATTGATTTCAAGGTGCTTACATTCTTCTCGTACTTTTCTCGTACATTTGAGTTTTCAACCGGCAAATGTATGGCATCTCTTTCTTCCACAGGATAGAACTTTTTTGAATGAAACACAAAGTCCATTCCAAATTCCTCTGTACCCAACAATGGGAAGAATACGAAAAGCTTTGCTATACCTTCCAGACTTTGTGCTGTATTACTGTCCTTTAAAGGCATGATAACAATGTCCTCTTTGTCTTCAGACTGCAAGTAATATATTTTCTGAAGCGATTCATTACCATTTATAACTTTGAAAATGCCCATTACATTAAGTCCTTGCTCCATAGGCATTTCTTCCTTTCTGAAATAGTATTGCTTATTATTGATGGTATCAATAATTTCAACATCTATTATAGGCATATTTATAGTAAGAACATACGGCATAACCTTTATGGCCGCTTCTATACTTGTCTGCACTTTGCTAAGAGCATTTTCAGCTGATTCCAACTGATAACGTAATTCTGTCCATTCTTTGCAAGTGTCGATTTTCGGCGCATCAGCATAGTTCTCCAATGCCACCAGTTGTCTTGCCATTTTGTCTACGAAGTCAGTAATATCGGTAAATGTTCTGTCTATAACGAAACCATCTATATTTACAAATTTACCAGGTGCCTGTTCTTCCATATCCAAAGAACCGTTTACAACAATTTTTCTGCCGAAAGCATGTGTTGTTAAGAAGCCTGTGCCGTATTGGCCAACAGCGTCCTCGTTTTCCTTACATTCTGATGATACCTGTTTAACTAAAGAACCAAATGTATCATGCGTGAATGCTTTCCCTTGATGAGCAAATATAAACTCATCAGGTGTTATTGTCATTTTTATATGAGCAGCTCTTTTGCCGTCTTTGTCTTTTCTAGCTATATCTCTTGCATTCTGAAATAGCTCCCATATAGCTCTTTCTCCACTTCTAGGGTCCAGCTTTTCAAGACCCTGTGATATTTTTGTACAGCTCTGCTTGCAGAATTGTCTTTTTTCTGAAATTGCCCATGCTTCTCTGATAGATTTAGAATTCTGTTCCATATATTTCTTTATTTAAATCAATTTCAATGCGTAATTATAACGCAAAGGTAATAATTATTTTTTTATTCGCAATGCCAAATGTGTAAATTATACGCAATGTGAGATAAATTTAACAGTATTTAAAGCCATTAATATCTATTTCATATGCTTCAATATATTTATATCATATCATTCTATATTGATTGGACAATGAAGGAAGTTCATATTTTTCTTATAGATAAAGATTAGCTCAGGATATTTGCCTAATAAGAATAACATAACAGGGCAAAGCCAGATCTCTTCATTTAAATTACCACTCGGGTCCTTATAGAAATCGCCTCCAGTCACAGTGGAACTTACCTTCTGTAACCTGACTGGGGTATCACCAACATTTACTCCAAATGTTGTTATTTAACATAAACCAATATTCATGTTGAAAACTTTACATTTCAAATAATCCCCAAAACGAAGGTTCTTCAGATTAGTTCAAGGTGATATATTTGAGTGAAATGTGCAAGTAACCCTTGTAAGATTGAGTTCGAAAAGTCGGACGTTCAGGCTAAGTTTTGTATCTGTAGATCAATGATTCCGGAACTGAATTCAAAAGAGGCCGATAAGTTTGCTTCGTTGTACGATTTCAACGGCGGATAAATAGAGAATATTTGAAGGGAACGGACTATAATTCTATATTGAGTGGGAATGAAAATATGGACTTGTAGAAGTTAAAGGAGCTTTGCTATTCAGAAATGTTGAACATAGGAAATACATAAAGAAGGAAGATTGGTTTACTAATCTTCCTTCTTTATGTAATGCAAATAGGTTTAAGTCTATAATGAGTCCTAATATAGTTTAGAAGACGATGGTACATTAAATCGCTCCTAAAAAATTAATGAGCTATTTCAAAAAACAATTTTACAGTAGGATATTAATCAAACAAGGGGTATCAATTATCATTTTCAATTACCTCAATGAAATCAACATATTCTTGTTCTAGTTCTTTTATTGATTTATTGATGGCGTCATTACGCTTAGAAGCTTTAATGATTTCATCTTTTGACTTATTTACATCGTTACGCTTATCTCGGTAATTCTGTAAAACCATATTTAGATAATTTTCAAATTGTCCCTTGACTTTGTTCAGTTCTCCTTGGTAACCAGTGATGAATTGATTCTTGGATTCTTTGATTTGTTGCAATCTCTCATTCTCCTTTTTATCCTCACGTAACTGCATCCAGATGTCTATTCCTGCTGTAACTACGGGGATTCCGAATTTTGCCACTTTGGCTATATTGCTGGCCCATCTAACAGCTTCCCATGGTCTAAAATTTTTACCGAAAAAATGTCCGACATTTAGCACTATGTTATGTAATTGGGAACCTGAAGCATTACTGATCCCTCCAAAAACGCCGTTCACCCCAGGCGCCATATCTCCAACCTTTGCCGCCCCGGATTTAAGCCAGTCTAATACTTTTTTCTGATAGTTTAGGTTGTTTCTCTCTTCTATGCTGATATTTGTAGAATTAAGTTTGGCGTCTATATTACTGATATATTTAATAAGAGTGTCTCTTTGGCCGAAGTTCTCCACTTCTTTTAATAAATCCGTATAGTTTTCTTCTACCACCTTCTCAATCATTGTAGAAGTTGCATTTATGCTCTGCTGTAATTCCTTATTTAACCCTTCTTGTTGAGTTTTCCATTCCGCTTCTCCTAAAGAACCAATTCCGCTGGACAGATTTGAAACCTTTGCCATTGCATCTGTCTCAAAAGAATATAGCACATCGGAAACATCACGTTTTAGTTCTCTTTCGCTGATGCTTAACCTTTGCTCAAATTGACGGTAAAACTCAGCCAGGTTTTGGTCTACTTCCGAGATAGCAATGTCTTTTGCGTAACTTTGTAGTATACGTACAGGTGTGTCGAATTGCTTTTTAATAAGTCCCTTGCTACTTACGAACGAGTTAAGGTCATTGATAAACTTTTCAAGATTGCTGACTTGTATAAATTCATTATCTCCGTCTTTAATGCCTTCTAAGTAATCGTTTGCATCGATAAACGCAACGGGGAATGCTGAGAAGTCATAGCCGCGTTCTTTAAATGTGTTCTGCAAAGACGTTTTGTAGTTCTGTACAAGTTGGTCATAATCTCCATACTCCATATTCATTTTATTTACTACAATAAACATCTTGTCTGCCAAGTGTTGATTGTATGACAAATCTATGAAGTTTTTAAAAATGACATCATCAAATAGTTGACTGGTTAATACATAAAAAATCAGGTCGCACTCTTTTAATGCAGCTTTGGTTATTTCGTCATGCTCTTCGACTTTGCCTGCTAAGATTCCTGGTGTATCCATCAGGATAATATTGTTCCATCGATATTCTGTAGTCTTGTCGGTCGCGATGTTGGCATCAATCAGAATGTCTTTATTGCCAGTCAAAGCCGATATGATGGTTGATTTTCCTGAACTGTATTGTCCGACAAATGCCAGTCGCAAGTATTTACGTTCGCTGACTTCTTGCAATTCAGCATCCATTTTCTGCGCTAAGTCGCTGTTAGCAGTCTGTAACAACAACTTTTTGGTCTTCAATATCAACTGCTCAAGCTGTTGTTGATATTTGGCATAATTGATTGTTTCGTACATTATTCCATTTATTTAAAGTTAATAGTCATTTGAGTTGCCTTTTCTGCTTTTATTTTATCGCTATCATTACAATTATTGGCATATTTAAAGGTCAGAGAGTGCTTTGCCCAATCTCTTTCTACTGGGTAATTATCAATCAGATATTCATTTGACATATCCTTAATCTTCTTGTCTTTTACTTTGTTCTTCTTGACATAATCAAGAATTCTGAATCCGATTAATGAGTTTATTGCACTTTCTGAATTGTTACATTTTTTGAGAATCATATCCATTTTGTTAAGAATGTCATTAGCACCATTAATGTAGGCTACAAAAGCACCATTGATCTCCTGCGATGCACTGTTTATGGAACTATTGATATTTGCCAGCAATGCACTTTTATTTTTGCTCATATTCTCATCAATGCTTGCTTCGAGTTGCTCTCTCATTTTATTAGTAGCTTTTCTTATTTTTTCGCTTTTTGATGAGAACAAACTGGTAAAGATTGAAACGATTATTCCTACTACAACACTTCCAGCAGCTATAGCCCATCCTGCAGGATTCCAAAAATTTGCAATAATAAAAGGAGCTGCAGCTGTTAAAATGCTGCCAAATATACCAACCCCAAGCCGTGTATTACTGATGGATTCCCCTTTGATATTTTGGAATGAGGCGAATTGAAAATGCATCTGTAAATCGCTTGTTACTTCATCCAATTCTGATTCTAACTTGGATTTGAACTCTTCGATACAATCAGATATCTTTTCTTTATAACGTTTTAGAATGTTTTTCACCACAAAGTCATTCTCCCATGCTATACCGGCATTTTCATTGTCATAGTTTTCATTAGAGAATGTATTTGCCCTATTTTTAAGTTCCTTCCTGACTGAGTCCGTGATACTGGATAGCTTGCTCGTGAGTTTGCCTCTTTCATTGGAGAAAAAGGAGTTTATTTTTTCTTTTGATTTTTGAAGTAAGTAGACATCTCCTCTTAATCTATCGCAGTCAGCTTTTATTCGGGCGTTTACTTGATGAATGTTATATGAAGATCCGTCAATAATGCTTAAGCTTTTCTTTAGACAACCAGTGTTGTAAATTTCTTCCTTTACTGTTCTGATAAAAAAGGCTATGTTTGAGCCCTTCTTTAATTTTTCCAATGTTTCAGCGTCAAATCCGCCTTCTACGTATAATTGTGCAGCCAATAAATGTAAGGGTATGATTGCAACGGCATCCATATTGTACTTACCGCTTAGTCGTTCTTCGATACGTTTGAAATGTCCTTCTATGGACTGCGGACCTTCACAGTCTTTCCAGTCAGTGGAGTTTTCTAAGAATTTTTTTAGACGAATTCCCGAAAGATTACTCTTGTAATTCAATATGATGTATAATGGCTTATTGCGGTCTTTTATTGTTTCAAAGAAATCAAATTCAGTCTCCTGTATGGAATCGCTTGTCACGATATAGCAAATCATATCTGCTTCATCGATAATTGATTTTGCTATTTCAGTGTCAATTTCCCCACCTGGCGCGCCAATGCCCGGTGTGTCTACAATCCGTAATCTGTCCCAATACCAACTGCGGTTATACCTTGTGGTACGCAGTTTTCCTATGCCAATGTCATCATCGTCTTGTTGGGTTACCACTTTATGCAAGGTGCTTTTTCCAGCCTTTGTCCTTCCCATAAACGCAATGGTAAAGTAGTTGATATTTCGCCTTTTTTTGTCCAAGAGTTCTATATTATGGGATACGGATTGGTTTATAGTATGGTTGAACTCTTTGCTGATTTCAGCAACGGTCTCTTTTATTTTGTCGAAATCCTTCCTGCTTTTGTTTTTTGCGGGGCTAAACTGGTTTAAGTCTTGTGCACAGGCATTCAAATCATCATTGATTGTATTCAAGATGCCGGAAACCCTCTCCATGTCGGTTGCAGCATCTTCTGTTACTTCTTCCAATATATCAGCAAAGCCTAAGCCGCCTAAAACTTTATCAGTCCTTTTTTCGTTCTTATCCGAGAATCCGTATGTAAAGTTCTCGACTTTCCCCCATAAGGATTCATGCCATTTTAGTTTGCTATCTGATATGTTTTTACTGTTGTTTGAAGCTTCATATTCTGCAATAGGAGCAAATGGTACATTAAGAATCTTAGACACTCTTTCAGCAAGATTTCTTTCCTTTGAATCCATATAAAAATCTGCATAAGATATGCGAACAAGAAAATGGACAAGTTCCTCGCTCTTTTCTTTGTCTAAGTGTAATTGTGATAACCTATCGAGAAGTTCCTTTAGTGAAATTTTTGTTTCATCATCTTGAAATATTTTCTTGCGCTCTGCATACAGCAAGCTGTCTTTTTGTTGTGGCAAAAAATCATTTAACACAGATAATTCACGAGAATTAATCTCTTTATCTTCAATTATGACATAACAGGCTATTAGATAAGCTATATCTTTATAGTTGAGTTCCATAGTTATAACAGGATGGCAAATATTGCAGGGACTGCGCACTATCATACGACAGTTGAGTTCCATAGTTATAACAGGATAGTATTATTTTTAATATTTCTGAATTATTCGGTGGTGTACGTAATGTAATCTTCTTAGAAGAATCCACTCCATTATTTAATAAAAATTAATTTCCTATATTTATCAATTTATATAAGCACAAATATAATTATTATTCTTTTATGAATAAAACATATTATCGATTTATCTTTACTTTATCTTACGGAAAGAAGGTACTATTGTGATTTACTTCATATCATTTTCAAAAAACCTGCAGTTTTTATTCACTAATTTCAACAAATGGTTATAACATTAGGGAAAGGAGGTTTTCCTGTGAAAGAAGACCTCCTTTGATAGATTGTACTGGTTGATTATGTCTGTCACTTCTTTACTATTCCATTGATGACATCATTTAGATCTTTGAAGTTTAGGTATCTTATGGATTCATCAATTACTACCTTGTCTGAATATTCATCCTTGATTTTCTTCATGGTCGCTGCACCGGCAGCATCATTATCAAGATAGCAGTGGATTACATTATAGTTCTGAAGATATGGAAGTGCTGTTTTGATATTGCTAATTGAATTAAGAACAATATAATCACACTCACACTCAATGTAAAGCTGTATGTCCATCATCCATTTTTTTAGACTTGCATAAGTGAGCATGTCAAATAACCCTTCAAATATACAACACTCAGGATGTGACTCACCATTTGTTCTTATGATGGATATGGTTTTCTTACCAATACTCCGCTTGGAATATTTGTTTCTGATTTCCATACCACCTTCAATATTCTCAAAGGCGATGGCATAGTAATGTTTATCATAGATATGATAATGTATTTCCTTGCAGTATTCCTGAGCAATTTCGAAGTCAACACGTCTTTGTAAAATATAACTTTTCAGATTAGGATGACATAGTTTGCAAATACGATCAACAAAAGTAATGCAGTTACTCTCCTTTTTTCTTTCTGTTACCTGACTCTGTTTCCACACGTTTCTTCTTTGTTGTTCTTTGGTCATTGCTTCATAATCTTCAGCATATTTGAGATTGTGGCTCTTAATCTGTTGTTCAAGATAAGTAAGGACTTGATGATTATTCCATGAAGGGTGCATCTTCTGAACAAGATTTATAATGTTTCCTCCTGAGTTGGCTCCAAAGTCATTCCAAAGATTTTTTGTAGGACTGACATTGAAAGATGGAGACGATTCTGCTCTAAAGGGAGATAGATACCAGTAATTACCTCGATGGATATAGGCATACTGATAACCCTCCGTTTCAAGGAACTGTACAATACTGACTGATTTGATTTCATCTATGGTCATGGCATGTCAATAATGTTATGGGATTCATATTAGTTTAATATATATACACCCTGTTAAACTTAAACTCATAAACTTACTTTAGGGGCAGGAGTGCAGGATGATAATGATAACCTTCTTTGTCTTTGGTAATCAGTTTACGCTCACAAAAGATTTTGAGCATATCCTTGACAGCATTATCCCCACGCTTGTAGCCTTCTTGTGCGTAAGCCTGGCTGATTGCTTTTACCAGTTCAAGATACCTCTGCGGACTTTCACCTTCAAAAACAGTGCGAAGTACCTTGGCATGTAAGTCATCCGGCAAAGATGTCAAGGGCTTATCTTTGGGCTTGACTACTGTAATATGGTAGCCATCATCCAAGACGGGAAGAGAGTTGTCGTCAATGTGAAAAGCCCATGAAGAAAACTCCTTGTCTCGCATGTGCATAGGCCTGACTTCACTGATATTGGAATCCTGCTTGTTTTTACTGATTATCAGAACCGTTTCTGCCTTGTTTTCGAGTTCGGTTCCAATATGACCTCTGGTGTTGTTATCATTCTTGTTAAGGTGTAGCACGCAGTGGATGTGAAGATTGTACTTACTTGTCCAAGCCATGAGCATAGTCATCACATCTGTAGATTCCTTGGCATTGTTGATGTCATACATGAGATCTCGCAAGCCGTCTATAATGACCAGTCCTACATCCTCAAATGTCCTGAGGGCATAATCTATGAGGGCAATACGTAGAGTAGGAGTGAACTCCCTTAATCCATAGAACTTGATGCGCTTATCTTCCTTTGTCAGGCTCAATCCTGCAAGGCGATAGATGCGTTCTATCACATTGTGACAATGAAACCTGCTTTGTTCTGTATCGAAATAAAGGATTTTGCGTTTCCCGTCAGGAAGACTGGCTCTATATTTGAGTACTGTAGAATTATTTACAGCTGCCGCTACCATTGCTGTTATATTAAACGTTTTCTTGCTCTTTGCTTTACCGGTAGATGCACTGAAATTGCCAAAGGTTGCTATGGTACAGTCTCCAACCCATAAAATCTGTGGTGGAACAGGAGGCTTTTCAGATGCCTTTATTTCTCCTTGTCTCAGGTAGTTGTCAAGTTCCTGGTCATTGAATGTACTCTTGCTCAGCATTCCGACTTCAAGAGAACTTTCCACTGAGCATTCCTTATCATTATTGTTTTTCCTTCTTATCATGACATAGCTCTTTTTTATTATCATTTTTTGAGGAACTTATGACAACTTCTGACTTTTTTAGTAAAGCAGTCAGTTGAGCATCTGTATAAACCTCCGTTTTATTATGTTTCTTCCTTTTCATTGTAATATTCTATTTATCATTTTTTTGTTTTGCTGGCACTACATGATTCTTACGCATCCATCTCAGGAGTTCTTGTCTATTGAAATAGATGGTTTTCCCTTTGGGCTTAAAATGTGGAATCTGCATATTCATAGTGAGTTTATATATCTGGGATTGTGATATTCCCAAATACTTTGAAGCTTCTTCAGTGGTCAACATTTCTTTAACCACATATAATCTTTCCTCAATCTTAGCAAGACGTTCATTGAGTATTTCTGGATTAATACTATTAAGTTCTCCAATTTTCATTTCCAAAAGTTCTAATCTCTTTTTTAAGATGCTGATTTCAATGTTACTGGTTCCCATTTTCTAATGATTTAATGTTATACAATAGGGAGTACCCCAAAAGCTGAATCGATTCTGGGGTAAATATACTCCTATTGTTATTTTCGCAATTTGAATGTCTCCTGTCAGTTTAAAATGTCAGGGAGAGTGTCAGGGATTTTTCTTTCAATTGCTTTACATTGTTTCACTTCAATACATTTCTTTCAGTTGTTTTACTATATTCACATATTCTTCTTCAGGAAATGTAGCAGTAGTATTCTTTAGTTCTGTAAGACGTGAACTGATTGCTCCACGAGTTGATGGTATCATACTTTTCTGTGGGGCTAACATTTTATTTCTTACTACAAGTGATACCCAATTATATGGAATCATTTTTTGTTGGGAAAGAGAATATAACAGCTGAAGTATATAGCGCAAGTTTGTGGCTATAAGAGTCTTTTTTAATGTACAGTTAAAGAACTTTTCAATAGTATTCTCGTCAACAGGGGTAGTGAAGAAATTCTTTCTATTGGCAAAATCTGTGATAAGTTTAATTTGCTTTCTGTTAAAGGATGCAAGTCCATTGGAGTCCTTTAATATAACTTCCACATGGTTAAACTCATTAAGCATTTTAGAGAAGTCTGTCTTTTCGAATGTAGATTTAGTGAAGTACTTCTCAACAAGATCTTTTCTGTCGGTCAGTAATTCATAAACACAGAAAAGATTTTGGAAATGTTTTCGTATTGCTTCCTCATCAGATGTGAAAACAGGAAGATGATAACTGATTAAGTCATTTACATAGCGATTGTAAATTTTTCTATCATTAATTACTTCAGTTTGATAATGCTTGTAACTGACTTTAAATAAGTCCCAAAGCTCATCTTTGGACAGCTCAATCTCTTGGTTTGTGAAATGATTGTTACATTGTAAATACAAAAAGAGAGAGCAAAGGGTGTTGATTCTTTTTACTCATAAATTAATTTTTTGTGTATAAATATTTAATTCTATTTCTATGATCATTTGTTTATATACTATATTGTAATTATCACTGATCACTTTGCTAAGTGCTTTTAAGTGATATATGCAAAAAAAATAGCCTACATTAGATAATCCTTAATGCGGGCTATTTATGAATTCGCATTTCTCTACTATTTCCTTCGACTTGATCTTTTGCTGAGTATTTGATTGATTTCTGCTGTACTGATTGGCTTTTCAGTTTTACAACCAGACTCAACCCATTTGATGAGATCATCCCTGAAAAATGTGTATTTCTTACCTTTCTTGTTGACTGGAATTTGTCCGTTCTGTATATAACAGTACATTGTCGATTTTTTTATTTTGAGAAATTCACAGGCTTCTTTTACATCCATTGGAATGTGTTCAGATGGAGACTTTTGATTAGATTGACGAATCTCTTCATGAAGTATTTCTATGGACTGTTCAAGTAGATCACATTTTTTAAGTATATCTGACATAACTCTTGGTATGTCATTAAAGGTTATCGGATTATCTTCTACGTATTCTTGCATATATAATTCTTTTAATAATGAAACTCGTAACTATCTTTATCAGGAATGTCAATTTCTATTTTACATTTCCCTTTTTGTCTGAGTGTACGCCTGATGCTTTCAATTTCAACGTCATTAAGTTCTTTAGGAAAACAGAGCTTGATGAAGGTAGCTCTGGTTTGTCCACTCCAACCAAGCCGTTCTCCTATATTCCAGGCATAATGTCTGATGTCGAGTGTGTTTAACTGACCATTTGTTAATACAGAATTGATACACGATTCAGGAATCTCGTAAAGTTTAATGTTCTGGCATAGGGTTTCCAGACAATCATCTGTCATGTATGGTGAAAAAACAGTATATGTATACTCCTTGATTGCCTCATATCTGTTAACCTCCAAATGGTCCTGTTTATTTTTATAAATCTCACGCATAATCTCTGCTTTATTCTTTTCTGAAGTAGCAGGTTGTAGGGAAGTGATGTTATTATTAATGATTATGCGCTTCTCAGTATGTAACCTGTACAGGACAGTTATTATACAAACTAATAAAGATAATAAAATGAGGTATAACAAAATCGGCAATGGGGATAACATTAGGTTATTATTTTCTGTTGCATTAGTGCTTGTGACCACCCTGATAATATATGGAGCGGTCACAAACAGAATAATGGTAATAATGTTTGAAATGAGAAGTATCAGTAAATTCTCTCTTATCTTTTTTGTCATTGCAATTGGTTTTTATCGTATTACTTTATTGCAAATTTATAGATAAACTTACTAATTGATACTAGTTGTTACTAATAAAATCTCTCTAGAAAACATTATTTATGTTTCAGTGTTTCAATGATTTACGCTACTATTTATTGTCACTTTTTTGATTTTCCTTTCTCTTTCTTTCTCTTGGTTTCTGCATTAACATTTATGTTTTCATTTTCTTGCATTTCCATTTTTACATTTGTTAACCTAATTCTATCAGCTGCTTCTCGTGTTTTCGGATCAGCATGTGAAGCATAGATTTGAGTGGTACTTACATTCTTGTGATTAAGGAGATGTTGTACTGTGTAAATATCAGTTCCAAGTTCAAGCTGTAAGGATGCGTAAGTATGTCTGAAACAATGAAAGGTAATATGTTTTTTTATTCCACATTCCTTAATCCAATCTTGCATGACTCTATATGTCATAGTACGATTAAATCCTGAAAAAATATATTTATCTGTTGTTTGTGGCTGAATTAGTTCATAAGCATCATCACCGATTGGAACCTGTGTCTGACGCTGAGTCTTTACACATTTAAAATCAAGATAATGTCCGCCATCTGCATATGTTTGGATATTTTCCCATTTTAAATTGAGTATATCACTTATACGTAATCCACTCAAACAGGAAAATATAGCGGCTTTTCTTACTACTGGAACTGAACATTCTGAGTTGTATAGTTTTCTGACTTCCTCCAGTGAAAGGCTTTGCTTGACTGGTATTGTGCATGGAATATTATCCAAAAGGGATGCTATGTTATCTACAAGTCTTCTTTCCCTATAGGCTTTAGTTAAAACTTGTTTGAAGATATTCCAATATGCTGAAGCTGTATTTCGTGATATAGGCTTGTTAACCATGACTTTGCCTCTTGCTGATACTTTCGTGTCTAAGAGATATTCTTTATACTTGTTACAGAATACGGTATCAAGCATTTCAAATGTACATTTGTTGTGGCAGAACCTGCTGAAATGTTTATAGGCTGCATCACACTTCGCAAAGTTTCTGTTGACAATATTCTTGAAGTATGCAAGAAAGTCCTCCTTTAGACGGTCCTGGTTAAAGAAGTCATATTTCTCATTAATTACCTCTATGAATACCTTACACCGAATAGCTTCAGCTTTTGCCAGAATAGCTTCATTATACTTTTTCTGTTGTGTAGAAATGGGGTTGGCATATATATACATGCCAAGTGAACGACGACGAATCAGTTCCATTGTTTCAGGATTTCTATAGCCTGGCCAAAAGTCCAGAAATAATGATTTAGTACCATTTCGTCTATCTCGCATACGGAGAGTTACTGATTTACAATACTGCATATTATTCGTTTTTATAGTTTTATGTATCAAAATTCTCGAATGATATATTGCTGACATCGGTAAATTGAAAGTAAATATTACTATATATCAATATTTGCTATAAAATCATCTTCTGAGAATCGTTTTTCCATTAACCGGTCAAATTCTTCTTTTCTAAAAAAGATGAATTTCTGCTTCTTTACTCTGGTGAGCTTATAGTGATTGACGTAATAGAAGACAAGTGAATTTGTAAGATTATATTTCTTTGTAGCTTCTTCTACGGAATAATACCTGTCTCTACCAACAAAATATCCATTCTTTATTTCCTCTATGTGTTGTTTGGAATAATAGGTACTACCATACTCAACCTTTGCTGGAATCTTATGTCTATGAATAAAAGAGCGTACACCATCTGCTGTCATTTTAAATGTTGTACGCATTTCCTCTGGCGTTATCCAGTCTGTGATTTCTGCATAATTATTCTTTTTGTTGTATAACAGGTCAATGGATCCCTTCTCATAGAAATTAAATCCTTTCAGTGCTATCTTAGGTATGTTGTTCTCTCTTGTTATAACTCCAGCATGCTTTATTGATATTTTAAACATCTCTGCTACCTCATCAGTAGAATAGTATCCTTCAGGAGTTGCTGGACAGATTTTTTCCTGTTGCTTTGCCGTGAAAACAACCTTTTCTTCACCATTTGACTTTATTAGTGGAGTTGAATTTTGAAGACGTTGATGCATGATATTATCAAAATCCGTCCGATAAATCATGGTGAATTTTCCACGCTTTTCAGTCTTAATGCTATAGGTCTTTAGAGTATAACTTACCTGATCTTTAGTTATGCCATACTTTTGCATAGCTTCTTCATAAGAGTACCAGTCAGGATCAATTTCATCGGTCTTGTGTTTTATACAATCTATATGAACCTTAGAATAATAAGACCTACCATTTCTCTTTACCCTGGGAACCGCATGGTATTTTACAAAACAAAGAGCCGCACCCTGAGTCATATTGTACATTTCCATGATTTGACTCAATGTGTAATAGTTATCAATGTCTATGACATCAAGAAGCTCAGAGAAATTTGCGTCAATAAGCTTTTTACTGTAGAAAGTATTACGCCCTTCGTAAACTTTAGGGATGCCTAATCTGTCACAACGTCCCCATACAGCTTTACGTCCAATTTTATACTTATCCATAATCTCTTGTAGGGTATAGTATTCTTGTTCTTGCTTACGCTTGTAACTTCTTTTTCTATAAGGTCCTGCATCCTCAAAGTATTTGTCAAGATCCTCACGACGGACAAGGGTTTTTCTACGTATTCTCACTGCCTTGATGATTCCGGAATAGAAACATCTATAAACAGTGCTAACACTCATATCAAGTAATAAGGCAACATCTGAGGGTGTCAAAAATGGTCGTGAAGCAACTGCATCTCTTTCTTTATCAAGAGCTGCTTCTTTTTCACTTTCCCGGACACTTTTTTTACGTTTTGCGTCACGTTCGCACTCTCTACAGCAGTATTTATTTGACATCTTGGATGCAATAAACTCTGCTCCACATGTTAAACATTTCTTTAATATCTTCATCTTTTTGGCATGTTAAAATCGTCCATTTCCTTTGCAGCAATTTTCAGGTATTTGCAGGAATTTTCACGAGGTGTCCAACATGTCAACGGGCGCACATTTATCACTTTTGCAGTTTTTGCATAAGGTGCCATATATGTCATTTTCCCATTGCCATTTGGTCGCAAAATTTAGGGATAGGAACGATATTTGAGCCAAATTTACCCTTAAAAACTGGTTGTAACAAGTTTCAAATGGAAAGTGTTAAAATGAAAAAAGCCACCAAAACGGTGGCTTTCAGACAGTTAGCGATATATTGTAATATTGTTGATAATCAGCTACTTACCGATGCAGGAAATAAACATCGCTGATTATCAGATAGTTAGGTGTTAAACGGTAGAAAAGTGAGAAAACTGCTCAAAATAATTTTCAAAAATCGCATTTTTAATGTAATTAACATTTATTAAGATAGTAAAAGCCCCAGGTTGACTCAAAATCGGCAAAAACATAGAGTTTAAGCTGCTTTTAAAAGGATGTGCCCCCTTTCTTAAACTATAGGATAAGTTCTTTTGTTCTTTCATTCGGTTGAATGTTTCGTTAAATGTTGATATTTTATGCTCAATATATTGTGGCGAAAAAAGTAAGCGTTTTACACCCTTTGACTTGTCCACCTGGATGAATCGAGCAGATATTTCAGAGAACTGAGTGAACATATCATGGAGAATTTCATGGGTTGTTATGCTTCGATATATTTACCTGGCTCGAATGATTCATGCTCCCCATGAAATACATACCCCAACTGATTGGACACACATTTGGTATTGCCTATCTCGACATCCACGTTGTAGTGGGAGTGGCCATATATCCAGTAATCGATGCCGCTATCCTTGATGTAGTCTTCCAGTTCAACCGTGAAAGCTCCGTTAGCTTGGCTTTCGGCAAACTTGGGGCATTGCATCTGGAAGGATGGGACATGATGGGTTACGACAATTTTTCTTCTGGCCTTGCTGCTTGATACGCCGTTCTTCAGGAAAGCCAGGCACTTTTCATGTTCGCGGTTGAAATCAGCAAAGGTGAGAATATCGCCATTGAAGATGATACGCCGGAAGTCGCTTACCACTTGTTCCGTATAATATGCCTCCTTCAGGGGAATCCTGGCCCACAATGTGGTTATGATGAAGTCAATGTCACCTATATGTACTACGGCATTATAATAGCTGTGAACATTAGGACGTATTTCAAGGCAATAGCCATCGTTCAGCTTTGCGATGTCGTAGAACTTGTAGAACTCATGGTTGCCCATACAGGCTATTACCTGCTGGTAGTTCTCCGATGCCCAGTCCCAGAAGGGATGTTTGGTATAGTTGTCATCCCCCAAGTAGCCGATGTCGCCAGCCAGAACGAGAATGTCCCCTGTCACTTGCAGGGGATTCTCCTTCAGGTATCGCCAGTTGTCGGCAAACTCCAGATGGAGGTCAGATGCATACTGTATCTTCATGACTGTTCTATGGCAAATAATCCATCTAATTGTTCAAGCAGAGCCTCGATGAACGAAGGATCCTGGTCAAGAGCCTTTGCAAGAGGCTCTGAGAGGGCATCCCAATCATTTCTGATTGAGGCGACAAATTCTTTTATGCAAGTGACGATTGGCTCTGGAGCCGTAATCTGACTGTCTTCCATGATGACCACGTTCTTCAGCACGTCAGAACGATGCTTCTTTATGTCCTTGCTGTTGACATGCTTGCCATTAGCCTTGTCCTGCAAAAGATTGAGGTAGGCACGTGACTTCAGGGCGATGAGGGCTGCTGAGTCAGCATGGCGAAGCCCGTTGGTCAGTTTGCTGTGGTCGATGGTGAAGTGATAGAAATCATCATCCATGATGATAGCACTCAGGCTTGACGTTTCCTCGTCCACAGGCAACGGCTCAATGGTCAGACCCTTCGGCTCACCGAGAATGTCTGGATGCCGTGACAGCAGTTCAATCATTTCGGGATAGTCAGGTTTGCCATTGACAAAGCGGTATAGCTCGTACTTAGGAGCTTCGCCTTCAGACTGCTTGCGCTTTTCAGGGCGATAACCGCCTTCACGCACGAACTGCCAGAAGTGTTCGGCAAAGTCAGCAGTCATCTTTTCGACAATGACAATCATATCAATGTCGTGGGTTGCACGAGGACGTACTGCCGTCCCGGTCATAGCGATGTCACAAGCCGTGCCACCGATGATAACGTAGTTCTCTGAGTAAGCTTCAAATGCTTCGCGGAATTTCTCTAATCCTTCCATTCTATATCATTAATTAAACGTTCAACTTCGCCTTCCACTCGTGGGTCTGCATCCTCACGGAGTGAAACGGCCAATGATAGCCTGTCCACCCATTCGGCTTCAGTACCAATCTTGGTGACAGGCGGGTATTTCCATGCCTCAATGATGATGTTGCCGTCGAACTCATTAGGACGTACCAAGGTTCCAGAACTCCTGAATTCACGGAGCTGTTTGACAGTCATCATGATGATCCTTTCCGGGTCAGGGTTGAGCCATGTATAATGTGCCAGGGCATTGATGCCACATGCAGGGTAGTGTTCATCTGAAAGCAGGTCATCACAGAAGATGCGTTCTTCAACAGGATTGATGAGGACGGATTGAGCCTGTTCCCACAGATCCTTCCCCGTCTTATCGAAGTGTATGACTTTCCGCTTGGAACCATCGGCTACCTTCTTGCACAGTCCCAGGTCTTCAAGGCAAGTAATGCCAAGCGTAATGCTTGCATATGAATAAGGCATCTTGTCTTCTATGTCTCGTGCTGCAAGTCCTTCGATACTTTCTATCTGTAAATGGTAGAGCAGCAGGTATTGGGCTACTGGTGTCAGAGCCTTTGCCTGTTTGGTCTTGCGAATACGCTCGTTGGCCAGAAGCATCGGCAGATGAACATATTTGTCAGATGCAACGAAATAAACATCCTTGTCGATGAGCCTTTGCCGTTCATAGGCCGGACATGTCGGCAGCAAGAAAACCGTGGGACGCTGTAACAGCGAAGTAAGATTGCTGGCTGTGACAGACAGACTGCGTGGCGAAGCAATCTTGCCTTTGGGTTCTGCGAAAAGCAGGGACATTCCATGGAACTCGCCATCGTAGAACTTGTATGCAAGAGAGTCCCCGATGGTAACACCTTTCATCTGCGCTTTGCTTCGTTCTTGCAGCTGTAAGGGTCGTCCTAATATGACTATATCTTTCGTTTTAACCATTCTGCATCATTTTAATACGCTATTAAAACGATGCAAAATTATTAAAATAATCTGATATGACCAAAGGTTTTTTCATTTATTTTGCTTTGTGCATCAAAAATCGGATGTTTTATGTTTTGAATGACTCTATAATCGCAACTTTTTCTAGTTTAGACCTCCGTCTCGTCCTCTACAACCTTGCCGAAATCACCGGCAAAGGACAAAGAACCTCACACAAGACCTAAACAACATCTTTTCTTTCTTTTCTTTCAAAATTGCGTAAAAGGATGTATCAATGAGTAGCGGCGTTAAATAACAGTAAGTTACGATGATACAAGTCAATAATAGCATGTAGCGATGATGTAGCAATATGTAGCAAAGTGTAGCTATAGCTATTAAATGTAAATGGTGAATCCATGGTGATTTGATGGTGGAATGTATGGTGAAACGAATCACCATGCTTCCACCATAGGCGTTAATGTTAAAATTAAGGCCCGATTTGTTAAATTTGACTTGGCAGAAATCGTTTTGTTTTTTGCCAAGGGTAAAACTCGAAACTTGTTTGAGGTGGGTTGTCCTGGCAAATGTAAGCAGCCCTTCGAGTCATTTGCGATGCTCGAAGGGCTTTGGTTTATGCAGACTTCTTTCCAATCAGTCTGTTAAACTCGCTGGCATAGAATACCCCAAGAAGGTATTGCTCCAGCTGCTCTAGGGGCAGATAGTCGGTGCATCTTGTCCCGAACTCTCCTGGCTTCTCTACCACATATACGGCATACCTTGCCCCACAACGGGCATCGGCTGCACGGAGGATGGCTTTAGGGTTTATCTGAGTGACCCATTGCTCAATCATTGTTTTTCTCTGCTTGTTGGTCATATCGCCTAATATTTAGTTAGATACCATTCATTGATATTCCAGACCTCAATATCATAGTTGGTTTCATAGCCTTGCGTCTGGTAGGCAAACTCCAGTTCCTTGCGGAGCCTGCGCTTTGCCTCGGCTTCTAACACACGCTTTGAGGTCTTTTCAATCTCGTCCTCGTCAAAGAACTCATCCAGCTCTATGCGGTGGTTCTTCACGATGGCATTCACGGCAGCCCATTTGCTGGTGAACACACCTGCACATTCCCGATGGTTTGTGCTGTGCCATGCGTCAGTCTCGTAAACAACAAATATCTGTCTCATATTGCTTGTGTATTATTGGGAATAGGCAGCTCCCTTGCCACCTATTCCCGAAGTCGTTTAATCTCCAATCTCCGAAGTGATGAAGTCCATGTGTCCGGCAAAGATGTCATCTGCCTCAATCTCATGCTCATTTCCCCGGTCGTTCTTCTCGTCACCTATGATGGTGAGACCTCCATCCTTGTTCGCTCTGACAGAAAGGATTACCACGTCACAAGGCTCGTCATAGTCGTATGCCGCAACGATGGGACATTCACCCTCGAAGTGCCACTCATAGCCATCATCCACCTTTTCGCCTTGCAGATGAAGGGCTTGTGCAAGCTCCTCCTGCTCACGGTGCTTCACCTCCTGCACACTGTCATAGATGGAGAAGTCCTTCAGACGTCCGCTACGTGTGACGTGAACTTCTTCGCCGTTCTCCTTGTCGGTGTCATACTCATGGAACTGCACTGGCACAAAGTCGATGGGTGCTGCCATCCAAGAAATGTTGTTCAACGAATAGCCGTGCTTGTAAAGGAACAATTCTATTTCGTCCTCCAGCATGTGGTCGGCTACGTTCAAAACCTCGATGCGCACGTTGGCGCTGTCCATTACGATAATCTTCATAATCTGATATGTTTAAGGGTTATACATTAGTATTTATCATAGAGCCGTGAGAGGAATGCTTGCAGTTCTGCGTCCTCAATCTCTGCAAGGGTGCAAGGCTTGAAATCCTTGTCCTGCTCAATCCTCAAAGTGCCAAGTCCGTACTCGCTTGCATCATAGGTGATACTTGCCATTTCGGTTGCAGACTGGTAGCCGTATTCCGTCTCTTGCAGTCCAGTAACGATGCCATAGAGCGTGAAGTCATTGCCTTCCTGCTGTCCTTCCATGATGTACCAGCGGATATTGCCAAGGTAAAACACTGCGATGCAAAGAGCATCCTTCTTCTTCGCGTCCTGAGAATACAGGGGATAACTGCTCAGAGCCTCTGTCAGCTCTGGAGTAATCAGTCGGTTGTTGAATTGCGTTGTTGCCATATTGCTTGAAATTTTTATTTCCCTTTTATCAAAGCCTTTCGGCTGTGTAGCGGGAAGATTTTTCTGCTTTCAGAAGTGCGGATAGGGCAAATAAGGCAAGACTGTCGTGAAGAATACTCTTTAAGCAATATTTGCCTAAAGGAAGATTGTTCACGGAACACGCCTTGCAGTTTGCAAAATCCAAGGTAACTTCGCAGAAAAATGATTCCCCAGCTATACAAAGCCGATATGATAAATCGAAAGAAAATGGTAATGGAACTGAACGGCTGAATTGCAGGATGCAAATTTAGTCATACATGAATGACGGTGGGTAGCGGCAACGGTACGGCTGCCAGATGAACGTCAAAGCGAGTGAACAAAGACCATTTCGGAAAGGCCATCAAACTGAGCTGGCGAAGAATGTAGTCAGCCCTGTGGATGCCAGGGAGAAAGGTCTCTGTCCTCTCGCCGTTCATCCGTTCCGCTATCGTGCCATCGGCTCAATAGCAGAACCAGTCCTGCCGTTCCGCTTTCGGGTGGGCGTAGTTCTTTGATACCCTGAGGGCAGAAGCGAAGAATGAGGTCAATGGCATAGTAGGGCAAACAAAAGACGAATGGACGGGATTCAGATGAAGAGCATGTACTCCAACGGAGATCATCCTCGACTGATGAAGCCTGTCGTTTCGTGTTTGCCCATCCCGAAGAAGGTGTCCTTGGTCAGTGCAGCTGTGCTTCACCGACGTAGGACACTTTCTGAGGGATATGCGCCATGAGAGGAGAATGAATAAGTCCTGCCCAACCAGGCAGGACTCGCTGGCTTCAGCACAGTACAATGGTGGCCCAATCTATGGGTTTCCCTTCCTGCTTCATTTTTTCAATCAGAGCCTTAATTTGATCCTTTTTCTTGTCTGTCACACTATCCATAATCATAAAGAATTGTGGGCAGGTGGTTCTTGCTCTGGCAAGCGACCAGAGGTCGAGCGAGTCTGCCCGTTGCCTTTAGAATTTCTTGTTGACGTATTTCTCAAATTCAATGTCATTGAGTTTGAAGAACTCCTCTGCCGGTACATAGCAGTAGAACTTGTCTTCATCGGGGCTGCCTTCCTCTATATGTGCTTCAAAAACCTCTTCGGTCGTCACCTTGACTTCGGCATTCAGCTCCTTGATGAAGACGTTTCGATACAAGATGTTGCTTCCGTCAATCATCATGCCCAGCAGCGTCGGACCTTCTTCGAGGCACTTCATTTCCTCGAATACCAGTTCCACCAGTTTGCCTTGCTTCTCCCTCTGCAGGGAAGTGTAGATGATGTCACCCTCCATTTCCTTGCTGGAGATATGAACCATCAGACGATGCTCCGCTTTGTCATAGTAGATGCTCTCCACGTCAATAGCCATATCACCGAAATAGAGCGTTCCTATCTCCACCATGTCATAGTGGTTGATGACCTCTTGAATGAACCGCTCCCTGCGGGTGTCAAGAACTTCATCCGTGAGGTTGTTAAGAGCCTCGTGTTTTTCCAAGAGTCTTTTATACTCTTTGTTTTCAGTCTTTTGCTTTGCCATAATGATTAGAATTTATGGGCAGATGGTTAGTCTGCCCGTTACCTTTTACTTTGTCTGGAAGCACACTCTGCCTTTCCTGCGAAGTTGCAGCACAAGGTGATACTCCTTGTTCAAGTCTGCCAGCTTCTGTAGTTTCTGCCGGGTGTCCTCCGTGTTCTCCATCAGAGAAGCGTAAATCAGATTTCCGACTTGTCTTCCCTCGTTAACGTCAAAAGTCTTGAAGCCTTTGCATCCGTCAAACTTTGCATATACGATGTGCCAATCCATATTCACCTTTATTAGTCTACAAATTCAAATTCATCCCTATAGCAGGTTATTTCTGCTCCACTGCCTAATACGATGCAGGTGTACTGATAGCCATGATAGCCACCGTCTATGCTATCCAAATCCACGCTGATGTCCCAATATCCACGATAGGGAACAAATAGCCTTGCGTATCTCATTGCATCCTCCTTTCTTCGTTAGAATGGCATATCCTTCTCGTCAGGTGCTGGAGCGTCCTGCGGTGGCTGAGGGGTGTTCTTTGCCTTAGCTCCTTTCTTGGCAGCCTTTTTCGGGTCGGCGTTCTGCTCCTCTTTCTTCCCAGCGTTCACGAAAGCGATGCTGTCCGCATTGATGGAGATTTGGGTGTGGCTCTCGCCTTGTCGGTCTTTCCACTGTGATGTGGAGATGGTTCCCTCCACGAGAATGAGCCTGCCCTTGGTGAGGTATTCAGCCAGACGGACATGGTTCTCCCTGCTGCTGCGTACCCTTACCCATGTAGTGATGTTTTGACCTCTGGAATAATCATCGACGGCAATATCCACTGCCATGAATGTTCCGTGTGTTCCTGTGATGACCTGGCAATCCTTGCCGATGCGTCCGATAGTGTGAGTGTAAATCATATTGCTTGAAGTTAATTGACGGATGGTTGGTCTCGTCGTTACCTATTATTTATTTATGGATAAAATACTCTATTGCTGAACTCACCAGAATATAATGTGTTTTGGTTTGTTTGCATTGTTCCCAATAGGGATTGTAGAAGTTCAAAGCCAATGCTTTGTAGAGGTCGGGAAGTTCGCGCTTTACTCTTTGCACAAGCCGTTTGTAACTTGCTTTCCTTGCGCCCTTCATCAGTTGTTGCCACTCGTCAATGGTGGTCTGGCTGCAACAAGTTTGATAATACATAGCCCTTACTGATTTTGATTAACATTATTCTTTTCCCTTTATTCAGGAAATCTGCTTCGCAGAGAGAAGAAGGCTTACTTGGCCTTCTTCTTTGAAGTTTTCTTCTCCTCCTTCGGAGCTTCTTCCTCCTTGTCGGGAGTCTCATAGAACTTGGTGGCTACCAGCAGCACGCGCTGATGCTTGACACCTTCCTGGTCGCTCCATTCCTCTGGCTTGAAGTAGCCCTCGACTGTGAGCATGGTACCCTTGGTGAGCTTGTCGAACGAAGTGGCGTTCTCGTTCTTGCGCCATGCTTCAACATTGACGAAAGCCGATACGCGGTTGTTTTCCTCGCCGTTCTTCTCGTTACGGCCGATAGCCAGTGAGAAACGTGCTACTGAAGCGGTTGTGAACTGACGGATTTCTGCATCCTTACCTACGAAACCTGTTACTGCGAAATTGTTCTCGATCTTTTTCATTGTTTTGAATTTTTAGAAGTGAAACATTTATTTTTTACGTTGCTATCAGAGTTGGCAAGGGAAGTATGGGAATGCAAGGAATTACCGAATTATTTCACCCTTGGGCCAGGAAAAGTTTTTATTGACTGGTACAGACGGCAAAAAGTTTTTGAAAAAATTCGAGGAATAAGGCACCTGGTACTTGCAGAATACGGCTTGCACTAACTTTGCGACGGAAAAAGTAAGTGTGACTCGCTTCGCCCGGAAAAGTCATCAATGAGGAAGTCGGAATAAGAACAATTCAGTGACAGATACGAAATGGAGGATGCCCGATAGTCCAACGCTCGGTAAATACACGTTATGGCCATCTGACGGAGAAGGACACAGCGTGAAGGCAACGTATCATTTTGCTGACAATAGGATGTATGTAGAACGCAGAAAGTTCATTGACAGGAAAACGAGTGCTATCAGCCAGTGGGTTAGCCTGAAGAATGGCTATAGCATACTAGGAAGTTCTAAGCCGAGTTATCAATAGATAGCTGACGAGATATAGGCAGAAGAAGGGGAAAACTAAAGTAGGAAGGAAATGATGTTTGCTTTTTTTTATGATGAGGGATACTTATTCAGAGGACTCAGAAGAATAAGATGAAAAAAAAAGACCCTGGGTGTTTATCTTTTTGAAGACACAGGGATATGCTTATAGAAACTTAAAAATAATTGCGATGAGAAGAAATAACGTAGTAATAGTACCAGCAAAATGCCAGCATACAGGTAAAATGTATGGCATAAGAGCTGAAAGAAGGAATGGCGGCTGGCACATGAACTGGGCTTTTGAACTCCCGGAGGATGAAGCTGTACGAGAGAATTTTGGAGAAGAGACTATTTCGGGACGAGTCGTAATTGACCCAGAATACCCGGGATGCCCTTATTGCGGTGGGAAAGGTTTTGTTCATTGCGGAAAATGCGGAAAGCTTTCTTGTTGGGATGAGGAAGAAGTTTTATTCAGTTGCCATCACTGTGGCCATACAGGTGAAATCGGTATGAGCGCAGATGAATTTGATGACATTAAGGCTGGAGATTATTAATTTGATATACAATAGAAAAAATGTCAGAGTTAAGAACTGGTGAGACCATTTCACTTCAAGGAGGTGGAAAGGTCACGATAAAGAAGGAATTAGGAAGAGGTGGACAAGGTATTGTTTACCAAGTTGACTACAACGGTAAAGACGAAGCACTCAAATGGTATCTGAAGGATGAAGGCGATTTGTTCTATCGTAACCTTCAGCGTAATGTCAATAGTACGCCACCATCATCCAACTTCCTGTGGCCGCTTCGAATAACCGAGCGTCAAAACGAGAGTTTCGGATATGTTATGCATCTCCGTCCGAAAGGATATTATGAACTTGGGGATTTATTCACGGCCAAGGTCCGATTCAAGAATTATGACAGTGTTCTTCATGCAGCCATCAACATCTGCAATGGTTTCCTGAGACTGCACCTTTCTGGTTATAGCTATCAGGACCTGAATGAAGGTAATTTCTTTATCAATCCTGAAAACGGAGATCTGCTTATTTGCGACAACGACAATGTTGCAGCAAATCGTACAGAGTCAGGAATCAAAGGCAAAAGCCGGTATATGGCAGCAGAGGTCGTTAACGGAGGTGTACCGAACATCCAAAGTGATGTCTTCTCTTTGGCAATAGTTCTGTATCGCCTTTTCATGCTCGACCATCCTTTTGAAGGAATGACAACATTGAAATATGTTTGTCTTACTGATGAAGTTGAACGAAACATCTATGGTGAAGGCGCCATTTTTGCTTGGGACCGTGAAGACAACTCTAACCGTCCTCATCCCCAGATTCACTATAACGCCCATTTGCGTTGGGGCTGGTGTCCTCAAAGCCTTAAGGAAGCATTCCAAAAGGCATTGGGCAAAGAAAGTGTCCTTCACCCAGAGAGTCGCATGACCGATCGTGAGTGGAAGAATCTCTTCGTTGAGCTTCGCCGCAAGTTGATTGTGTGTCCAGAATCAAAAGGAACAGACCATGACTTTATGGTTGATGATATCAATTCAACGTTGACGTGTCCACTCTGTGGAAAACCTGTAGAAATAGGTGCGTTGTTGAAATTTGGAGATGGAACAGAGTATGCATTAACACGTCACAAGAAACTGTATTTAGACGATTCCGATGAGTCTGTCGGTGTTGCTCGTGTACGCAAAGCTGATGGCAGGACAGAATTGGGTCTGCAAAACCTTTCCGATAACAACTGGATGGTTTTCACTGCTTCCGGACGTCTTAATGAACTGGCGAAGGATGATATCATGCCTTTGCGTGACGGTATGAAAATAAGATTTAATAATCGTACAACTGCAGAAGTTATTATTCACTAATTAATTTAATAAAAAGATGAAGATGGAGAATTTGAATCCCTTCGAGAGCGTAAAGCCATGCGCTCGCAGACAGATGAATCTGTTTTATTTGATTGACTGCTCAGGTTCAATGAGAGGCAATAAGATCGAGTCTATTAACCAGGTGATGCCAGACATTATGAGAACCATTGCCGATATTGACGAGAGCAATAAGGACAATGCTCAAATTAAGGTTGCTTGTCTGGAGTTCAGTAGTGGCTGTCAGTGGAAATATCCTCAGCCAGTTTTAGCCAATGATTTCAAGTGGCAGGATATTCAGGCTGGAGGCGTAACAGATCTGGGAGCTGCATTCAAGGAACTACGTGCGCATATGAGTCGCAATAGTGACCTTGCTTCTGACACAGGTCATTACGCACCGGCAGTTATCCTTCTTTCCGATGGACGTCCTACTGATGCTTGGAAGAATGCCTTGAAGGATCTGCAATCCAACAAGTGGTTCCAGGTGGCCACAAAGGTCGCTATAGCTGTAGGTGACGATGCCGATAAGACCGTCTTAAATGAGTTCGCTGACAATAAGGATGAACTGGTTATTACCGTTCATAATCTGGATGCCTTGAAAAGCGTAATCCGTTTGGTGAGCTGTACTGTAAGTAAGATTGGTTCGAACAGCACATCGGTGGGTGAGAAGACTAAATCTGACGAGATTAGTGAGATGGTTGACGATGCCGTGAAGGAAACACCTGGTGCTGAGAATGCCAATCATCAGAAACCTCAACCTGATATATGGGATTAAGTCAAATGACTACAGAGGGACAAGAAAAAACAACCACGTTATGGGTTCTTCTTGATGTAAGCAACTGCATGCGTGGAGCCACCATTGAGTCGGCTCGAAACGTACTTCAACAGTATGTATTGAGCCAACTCATGATGAGTGGCCTGAAGATTTCGCTGATAACATTTGGCAACACAGCCAGTCTGTTGACAGATGAACCATCGGCTATTGAAGAGTTCCAGCTACCAGAGGAATTTACGATAGGTGGAATGTGTAATCTTTCTGATGCATTATCCCTATGTAACAATTTGATAGCCCAAGATGATAAAATTCTCCTCTTGACTAAAGGTTATACAACAGACAGTTATGGGAATCAGAATCACATATTGGATAATGATTGTCACGTTGTCATGTTAGACAGTTCTTCAAATCGAGTACCAGTTACTCTAAGTTCATATTTCTCAGGAAGGTTGAAGGTCTATAATATGAAGGAGGAGTCTCTTAAAGAGCTAAGCGTTAATCTCAAATGTGTAATCAAGTAATATTGTTGTTGTAGAGAAGATGATTACCTTTTCAAAATCAATTAAAGGTTTTAGCCATGATGACAATGGCAAGCCAATGCAGGATTGGAGTGAGCACCTGTATCTTGAAGATTACAAGGCTGACATCCTGCTCGTTAGTGATGGCCATGGTAGTGACAAACACTTCCGAAGCGATCGCGGTGCCAGGTTCGCTGTCGAAGCAGCTAAGGAAGGGCTGGTCGAATTTCTAAAGGATTTTGATCCCATTCTTCCCGAAGAGACATTTAGACAAAGGGGAATACAGGGAGTAAAGGATTCAACCCATGAGGATTATACGCCTCATGATGAGTACGAACGGGAATTCCGACAGCTGTTTGAGAATATAAAGTTTCGCTGGTGTGAGAAAGTCGTGAAAGACTGGGCCGAGAATGTTCCTCTTGACAAAGAGCTGTACTATCCTGGCATGCAGGGGAAAAAGATGAACTTGTCATATTATGAGATGGGGCGTGAGGTGGTTGCTTACGGCTGTACATTGATAGCAGCTGTTAAGACACCCAATTACTGGATGGCATTCCAGTTAGGTGATGGGAAATGCATTTCGTTTCATGCTGATGGCACTTGGTATGAACCTATACCATGGGATAGCCGTTGCTTTTTGAACATTACGACTTCGCTTTGCCATGAGGGCAGTGAAAGTTTTCGCTATTGTTATGGCAACACTGACTGTCCTTGCTTGTTCATTGGTTCCGATGGTATGGATGACAGCTATATGCCTTTGGACAAATTGGCGGAATTCTATGGACTTGTGATAAGGGTTGTTGCAGAAAACGGAGTTGATTATGCGACAGAACAGCTTATAAAAATGATGCCTATCATAAGCGAAAAAGGAAGTCATGATGACATTTCCATCGCGTTCTGGCTTGATGACAATGTGGTACTTCCATTAAGTAAAGCCATCCTTTCACGGAGGTTGGATTCTTTGGAAATCGACTCAAAAGAACAAGAGAGTAACAAGAAGGAGGCAGAAAGCAGACGTGTAGAGGTCACGGAGAGAACTAAGCAGCTTCAGCAAGAGTCTGGTGTTTATGAAAACAAACGCTCAGAGCTTGATCGGAAAATGAAAAAGGCTCAGGAAGATAAGAAGAAGGCCGAGGAGGACTTCAATGTCGCCACCTTTCTTTACGAGGATGCTAAAAAGAATCTTGATCAAGTTATCTCAGCTTTTGATAAGCTCGAAAAACTCTCATCAGAAAATGAAAGAGCCTATGAGAACCATCTCAGGGAAGTGTGTGTCGCAGAGGAAATGTTCAGGGAAATCGAAAAAGAAATCCAAGCGTTCGAAAAGAAGATAACGCAGGATTTTGAAGAGATGACAAACATCCGGAAAATATTAATCTCATTTGGTTTGTAAATGAAGGAGTGTAAGATTTGCCGTACGAAGGCAGTGGTGAATTCTGAAATCATTTCAGGACTCTGCTGTTGCAGAATGTGTGGGAAATTTTTTCTTGAAGGAATGGTCGCAGATAGTACTCTGTCTGTCGGCCAGATTCTTCGGGAGGAAATCAAACTGTCGGGATATAAAGATACGTTGCTCGCCCATGATTCGATTCATGTGGTTGCACAATTAAGACACGTTGATTCTGCTATTTTGAATGCGTTTACTGTTGTACTTGACAGTTGTAGTCATGTGATTCTTGACCTGATGCGTTTATCCCAGGAGGCGTTTGATCCAAATGCAAGAACAATTATATGTAATGGAATAGAAGTTGAGACAGGGCTTAATAGTGCGATAGTATCTTTCATTGTTGATACCTATGCATATGCACTTGGTCTGATGGAACTTCCTATCGAATATAGCAATGATGGTGTATCAAGTGTAAAATTAAAGGTAAATAGATTCGCTGCGGAGAGGACTTCCATCAAATGTGGAGAATCGGTCAGACTTTTCTGGGATGTGAGTCAACCTGATGCGGTAGTGGCTATTTCCGATGGCTTTCATCAGTGGTGTGTTCCTGCCTCTGGATCCTTGACAGTTAAGCCTTCCAAAGATAGAATCTACACGCTTACGGCTGTTAAAGGGGGATATTCTGCCTCGCCGGAAGTCGTTAAAATTCACATGGTGAAGCCTGTCAATATCAACAGTCTTAAAGTTTCGAAACAAAAGGTTTATGAAGGGCAAAGTGTGAATGTTAGCTGGAAAGTTTCCGGTGCTACTCACATTGAACTATTAGTGAATGATGGATATGAGTATCGAAAAGTTGAAGATGTGACTTCTTTACGAAATAAGGAAATCAGGTTAGTAAGAGACAGCCAGATAATTCTAACCTGTTATAACGATTGCTATCAGGCTCAGAAAATCATTCATGTACAAGTAAAAGGGGCACCCAGATTTCCTATTCAGGAGTTGACTTGCCTTAAACATCTTCCAGAGATTAACATTCTTGGCCCCGCCTTGCCAGTTATGTATGGCCGTGATCAGTTACTGACAAAACGATTAGAACAGCTGAAGAAGTCAGAAAAAGGGCTGTATAGTTTATTGAAAGGAAGGGTTAGTTCTAGTTTCAAGAACATTTGTAGTCTGTTGAGTAGAGTTAATTGACTAAAAGTGGAATACTACGTCATCAAATAGTGGTTGTTTACCATATAACTTGTTTATCATTTAGATATAAATGGGATATAATGAAGTAGGGGAGACACCTCTATTCTATTTATTTAATAATATAGTAAAACATTGACAGATGAGTAATTCTAACACTACTAGAGAAGTAAGCTATTTTACACGTTTTCTGTGGTTTGTCGCAGGAGCAGATATAGAGATGTTATCTTTGTGTCCACTCGACTATAAGAAATATGAAGCCATAGGGATGACCATCCTGATGACTTCCTTAGTAGGCTTCGCAGCAGGCTCTTCGGCTGCATGGTATTTTACGGAAGATGCCTTGTGGACTTTAGTTTTTGGCCTGTTTTGGTCTTTGCTTATCTTTAGTATTGATAGAAGTCTTGTCGTTACCTTAAAAAAGGATCCTTACAAGAAGTCTTATTATGTCTTGCCTCTTGTTTTTAGAGGTTTTCTGGCTATTTTGGTTGCCGGTATTATGTCAATCCCATTGGAGCTGCTTGTTTTCAATGGTTTCATCCAAAACGACATCGAGAACTATAAATCGGATTTGCTTAAACAGCAACATCAGGATAGCTTTGATGCGCAGCAGGCTGCCGAATATGATTCGAAATCAAAGTCCTTGGACCAGTTATTGAAGAGCGAGTCCAATAAAAAGGATGATATTATAACGGCGATTAACGACAAGAGGTCAGAAAGGCAGAGAGAGGTGAATATGCTTAATCACCCCAATACCACGACATATAATAATGCCCAGGGGAGTGCAAATGGATTGCAACGTCAATTGAATGAACTGTATTCTCTTCCAAACTCCGACTATCGCAGGAACAGAATCCCAGGCTTACGTTCTCAGATAAGCCACCAGAGAAGTGTCATGGCAAGCGAAAGAAATGCGTGGAATACAAAAGTCAATGCACGTATATCAGAACTTGACAATGAGATTGCACAACTGTCAGATGCATTGAGAGTGGCGAAGGAAAATATCGCGAGAACTGATAGGGAGAAACAACGTGTAGATTCAACAAGTGTCAGTTATCAGGCCAGGGCTGAAGAGTCCCTAAACAAGACGGATGAGCGTTTTAGAAACGGTAATAACTTTACATTATACTATGCTGTTCTGGCTCATGCAATATATAAGACTCATAAGGTTACGCATGAGCGAATGGGAACTGATGGAAAAACGTATACTTATGAAACAGAAGAGTTTGTAAATAAGGATTTTATGTTTCTCCTGTGGTTTATCAGAGCCATGTTCTTTGTGATAGAACTTCTTCCGAGTATAGTCAAGGTCGTGTCAAAAGCCGGTCAATATGAGCTACGGGTTTATCATCAAGAAGAGGAACTGAAAAAGTACCTTCATAGTCAGGAGTATCAGGATTATTGTTATAAGATGCTGCATGGTGATAATCAACTGGAGATGGATCTTCAGGCACAAAGACACGATGCCGAGAAGAAAGTACAGCATGATATTATTCAGGCAATCATTAATGCCGAGGAATCTGTTGCAAAGGACAGTATTGATAATTGGGAAAGGCTTGAAAAAGGTAAGATGCTTGTACGCAATAGTGTTCTATGAGTATACTTTTGAAAAACAAATGGGATATATAAATAACATAATATAATGAGGATGAAAAAAGCGAATAATAAAAGAGAGCAGTTACGCTTGATTAGGAAATACCTTCATGGCCTGATGAACGATGTCGAGGAACGATCTTTCTTTGATAAGATTAAAATCGATGAAAGTCTTCGTAGGTTGGCAGCAGCGGAGGTGGTTCTTTGTAAGAATTACGAGTTTGAGCAGAGACGTAATGAGCTTTTTGTTGAAGAATTACAAAAAATTGTCCCTGGGAGTTTATCTTTTGACAGTAATAGTGATATAGCTACAGAAACAGATATCAAATAGTATTCATTTAAAAGTACAAGAAGATGAGAGATTACGAGAATTACGACGAAGATTACGATTACTTCGAGGAAGAGAAAACGTATGAGAACTACAATGGCAGTTATGCCCAGGATGTAGAAGGTTGGAGCGACCAGGACATAGATGATGTGTTTGATGGTGATCCAGACGCGTATTGGAATATTGACTAAAGAACAGGCGGTATGACAAATACAAAGATCCCTGGAGTGAGTTTCTCATGGAGAAGAGCACTTGGCGTTACCAAAATCAAAAGGAGGTTTACCAGTGCTACTGGCATACCGACAACTAAGTCTGGTATCGAGAGAAAAATAGGAGCAGCCGTAGCTGGCGTTGTTCTTAAGTTATTCAAGTAGTCTGTATGTAACGATGAATGTTAAACCATAAAAGAATACGGTCGTGAAAATTAGAACTTTTTTTACAATTTTTATTGCCTTGTTAGTCTGTGTTACAGCAAAGGCTTGTGACATTAAACGTCCTGACAGCTACAATTATCAAAGAGGTTGTGAGGCTGTGTCGAATGGTGAATATGAGGAAGGCATGCGATACCTTCAGCTTGAGCTAAAGGATAATCCCAAGAATGGATATGCCTGGTCATGGATACTTTCTATCCACATGAATAAGAGAGAGTTGGGTGATGCTGTTGATGCCGGACAGATGGCTCTTAAACTCCTGCCCAAGAAGGACTCTTATTACATTGGCTTCGTTCATAAATCACTCTCCAGGGTGTATTACTATATGGATGATAAAGACAAGGCTTTGTCGGAAATTAGTCTAGCCATTAAAGCAGATCCAAAGGAAATGGATTATATCGCCATGCGTGCTGACCTCTATTACTACGAGAAGGAATATGATAAAGCCAATGCGGATTTCGAAAAGTTAATCTCTAACAATCCAGGACAACCTACTGGCTATATGGGCATTGGAAGAAATCTTCTTGCTCAAAAATCCTATGATGCAGCCATTGAGAAATTCAACTATGCTATGAAGTTGGATGAAGAGTTTTCTCAGCCATATGCCTTTCGTGCCGATTGCTTTATTGGTAAGGGAGACTACCGTTCTGCCGCGCAGGATTTGGTTAAGGCTTTGGAGATTGATGCTAATGACAGGGCGTTCTCAATGATGGTTGAATGTAATGATACATGCTATGAGAATATCATTGTCTTGATGAATATCAAAGCCTCCAGTGATACGAAGGAAACAGATTGGGATTATTTTCTTGGAGTTGCGCACCAGGGGCACAATCATTTCCGAGATGCAATCGTCAATTACAAGAAATCACTGGAAAAAGAGCCACATTCTCTTACCTGTGAAAACATTGCGGAATGTTATGGCGAGCTAGGCGATTATACGAGGGCTCACCAATATATCGACATGGCCATTGCAATGGATTCTACTCGTAACGATTTGTATCGGGAAAAAGCCGATTATTACTATTATTCAGGTGATTATTTAGAGGCAATAGCCATGATGGACAAATACATCAGCTTTGATCCTGAGGCTTATTTTGGCTATTATCGTCGAGGGTTCTACAAAGACAATACCCAAGATATAGATGGTGCCATAAAAGACTATACCTACTGTATCACATTAGAGCCAAGATATACATACGCCTACCTGGGAAGAGGTGATATGTACATGGCGAAAGGTAATGTCGATGCTGCCATGAAGGATTATCAGACAGTTGTGGACCAAGATACTCTTGTACTCGAACAAGGTAATTGCAGGCAGTACGCATATCAGATGCTTGGTCTGAAAGATAGTGCCGAGGCGTATATGCAACGTATTCTAGACAAGTATCCGACTGAAGGAAATTACTATGATGCAGCTTGCCTGATGTCTCGAATGGGAGAACTCCAGCGTTCCATCGAATATTTGAAGGTGTCTTTTGAAAAGGGATACCATGAAATCAACCATTTGGAGAGAGATGATGACCTTGATGGAATCCGCGATATGATTGAGTACAAGGAACTCGTAGGCAAATACAAGCAGATCCTGAAAGAGAAAAACGCCTTGAATGCTGATGACAGTACCAGTGAAACTGAACTGGAAACCACAGAAATCCCTTTCAACAAGTCCGGAAATATGATGATGATTGAGTGTACGATTAATAGTCTGCCTCTACATTTCATCTTTGATACGGGTGCTAGCGATGTTAGTATTTCCGATGTTGAAGCAAACTTCATGATGAAGAATGGATATCTGCATCCCAATGACGTTGTCGGTAAAGCGCGTTATCAGACTGCTGATGGCAATATCTCCGAGGGAACGGTCATTAACCTAAAGCATGTAAACTTCGGAGGCTTGGAGTTGACAGATGTAAAAGCATCCGTCGTGAAAAGCCAGAAGGCTCCGCTGCTTTTGGGGCAGAGTGTGTTTGGTAGACTTGGGAAAATCGAAATTGACAATCGGGAGAAAGTCGTTAAGGTCACACATCCAAAGAAGCAGTAATCTAGAACAGATATGGTATAGTGTAACACTAAACTTGAAGTGTTCTAATCTTGTTACGAAAAGCAGGAGATGACAATGTTGTCTCTTGCTTATTTGCAATCATAAAACTCTCTTTTTTCCTAGCAATTTGATGCGGATTTGCACTAATTAAAGTCAAATTATGACTTTATATATTATAAAAAGCCAAAATATTACGAGTTATTCATAGTTATTTCGTAACTTTGCATTAAATTTCGAGTGTTATGGCCAAATGGATTAGCATGATTCCACAGAGTCAGTCAAACTCTCTAACAGAGAATGCGCTGCTTGACTTTATCAGACAAGAGCTCAATAATTATTATAATGATAGTGAGCCTAACATCATCAGTAAAGTCAAGACAGCATACCCATCGTTGCGCGACGAACAAATACGTGACATCTTTCAGGATGTTTGTATTGCATTAGTGGAGAAGGCTCATGATGGGAACATTAGATTGACTTGTTCTTTATTCCATTATGTGTATAGATGCTGTTGGAATAAGGCAGAGCATGAGACCCGTCACCCAGAGAGAGCATGGCAACTTCCTACTGATGACATCATGCGTGATGATAATCCTGACGATTTTGAGGGTCAGCCTATACAACAAGAAAAGGTAGATCAGTTACTGGATTCTTTGTTTGATGAACCAGACGAAAGGGAGCTGCTACTTAACAAAGTTTGTGAGGTTGTTAAAGATCTTCCAGAACCTTGTGATAAGATTCTCTATGGAATGTATAGCACCCCAAAGAAGAAGCAGGAAGTTATCGCAAAAGAACTTGGCTATAGTAATGCAGCTGTAGTAAGGACAATGGCATCTCGTTGTAAGAGTAAGTTTCGTGACAAGTTTAAGTCCATCTATGATTCATTTAAGAAAGGCCTGTAATTATGCTGACAGATAAATATATCGAAAAGCTTTTGGATCTTTACTTCAAGGGAGAACTGTCCCAGGAAGAGAAAGATAAGCTATTTGAGTCTTTGCGCTCAAATCCTTCCTTAAATGATACTGTCCAGTTCGTTTTAAGCCACACAGATCCTTCAAAAGCGGAATTATTTTTGTCTGAGAAGTCCCTTATGTGTGACACGCAACTTATCTCTGAGGAAGATGAGACTATGATTGAGCTTTATCTTTCTGGCATGATGAGTCAGGAAGAAGAAGCAAATTTCATGGACAAGTTAGTGTCTGATGCAGATTTGCGTACCAATATGTTGGCCCAGGCTTTTCTTGTTAAAGCAATTCAGAAGATTCACAATGCTGACAACAAGGCTCTGGATGCGGCAAAGCAAACAACGGTATCTGATGTAAAGTCTTTGTTTAAGGAACTTCAGGATGAAGATGATGACAGGTTAATTGATTCATATCTGATAGGCAAATTATCAGAGGATGAGATAAAGTCGTTTGAAGAAAGATTAAAGTTTGATAAAGATTTCAGAGAAAGAGTTTCTGCTATAACTTTCCTGTCAAAGGGCATAAAAGAGCGGCAAGAACGGGACGCTAACGCAATAGAAGATGCAAAAAAAATATCTAAGGAAGATGTGATCTCTACAATCAGAGAGATGGATAAATTAGGCATTGCCGCATATAAAACAGCTGCATCTAGAACACCTGAAACTGAACCAGCAGTGGCATCTAAACATAGAACAATAATTCCGATTTGGTTTAGGCATGTAGCAGCTGCAGCAGTTGTTCTTATTGTTTTTGGGGTGGGATTTGATTATTACAATTCTTCTGTGATGATGTCCAATGCAGGAGAATGCATTGAATTCGCATCTACTCAATTACCACAAGAAATTCACGATAGAAGCGATGGTGAAGATCTGCATGAGCTATTTAAGAATGTCCAACTGAAAAAAGACTTGAAAGAAACTATTGATGAATTAGAAGGATACTATTCGACTGATTCCCATCTTGATCAAGTTCGTCTTGCACTTGCGACCGCATATTTATACGATGGCCAGAAGTCCAAAGCTAAAGATATGCTTAATGAAATAATAAAAGATTCTGAAGCGTCTCCCGATATAAAGGAGAAAGCAAAGCAATTGCTTGAAAGCATAAAAAAGACCTTCATTTTCTAGAATATCTTATCGTAAATAAATAAAGCAGTTAGCGCAAACAGCGTTAGCTGCTTTTTTTATTGTTTGCATTTTTCGTTCTTCTGGGATATTAGGGTGTAAACAATTAAAACAAGTAAGAAAATGAAGAACGAAATTCAAAAGATTCTGAGAAAGTGGGAAGGAAACCTTCGTCGTAACGGTTCTATGGACGCTACACGTTTCTCACAAGTGTCAAACGAGATTGACAGTTACATCCGTACGAGTAAGAACACTCAGGTTGCAAGGCTGCTGACAAGCTGCAGAGATTCTACGCTTTCGGCATCCCCGAACAATGACAAGATCTTAAGAAATGTCCGTCATGCCCTATTCCTTCTCCAGAAGGAGATCAACGATGAGAAAAGAGAACTTGGATTCGATGTTGACCTGGGTCAGCGCCAGCGTTACGAGGCCATTTCAAAGAAACTGTATTCAGAGAAGCTGAGATTCAAAGGCAATAAAAGCCTAAGAGAGGCAGATGTTACTCTGATGGAAGGCCGGGACTCTCGTAAAGTTCGCAGGATTGTGGAGAAAAGGATGTGTCAGGAATACCACCGGCAGAACAAACACCGTTCCTCTTACCGTTGCTCAGGAAAAGCTCGTCATGAAATGGATCGTGCTGTTTCCTACCAGATTTTCAATCTAGGCCAGCTTGACGGACATGCCAACCAAAGAGGAATCGGCACCCATTGGAAGAAGATCGTCGACTATTCTTCAGGTGAGTACGTGATGAAGAAGAAGGTTGAGTACGCAACACTTGAAGAGGCCCAGCTTCATATCGAACTCTATAAGTTTGCCCATCCAAAAGATAAGAGGCCAATGCATGCATACTACTGTGAACACTGTGGTCATTATCATATCGGACATGACCGGGGTACTGAGACAGCTGCTTAAACATATTGTCGTTCAAATCCTCCAGGTTCCTCAAATCTGGAGGATGAATGGCAAGTTTATGTTTTTGAAGGATTGGGGATAGTATTTTGTAAAGGTTACATTAGAGTATTAACAATTAACGATTAATGATATGAACATCTTCGAGATTTTAAAAAGCAAAGATTCAGATAACCCTATTTTAAAGGATTATCAGGTGAAGGAAGAATTGACAAATGATTGTGCTTCCGAATCAGTTCAGCCAGTCGTTGTCAATACGGTTCACAAGGTGGCTGACCCTATCAATATTGAAGATACCTTTAACTTTGTCGGCAAGTCTCTTGCCAAATCTTATCGACGTGGAGAAATCAGTGCGAAAGAATTGCTTAGATCCTATCGTAAGAATGTTGCTGAAGCTGAAACCTTTTGCACTTTTGGATATAAAATCCAAGAGCTTCAGGAAGTCATTCGTACTACCCACAATCCTGCTCTGAAAGCAAAGCTAAAGGATGTTGTAGAAGAGAAAAAGGCTCTGAGACAGAAGAGTAACCTTCAAAATCATACAACTCTGGATAAGTTGGACATGTTCAAGATTGATGTGTTAGGTATGGGAATAGGACTGCGCAAGGTTATGGCCTCCATGAGAAAATACTATAAAAAGACGGGAGACAGGAATGCCCTTATCGTCTCTCTGCTTTTAGAGACTGAATTTGCGAATGTTAATGCTAAAAGACTTTCCTCTGAGAAAAGGAGAATGGCTTATGAACGGAAGACTATTTTGCTGACCAGGTTGTCCTCCTTGCTCCATGAAGCGGGTTGGAAGTCTGGATATAATGAAGCTACGGGAAAGAATGCCTCCTATCTTGTGTTTGTTTACTTGCCTTCTGGTGTCCAGTTAACATGGCATTGTAATGAGTATACTATTCCTCAGTATTATGACAGTTTGGATGACGAATGGGATGGCCAGGTATGTATGACTCTGGAGAAGATTCTCGTGTATATTAAAGAGAATTATCATGAATTTATTCTTTCTCCATTGAGAAATGCAGCGTGATGTTTATTTTTTCTAACCTTTAGGGATAGTATGATAGAAAGTCAAATTATAAAACTTAATTGTCATGAGTAATTATAGAATCAACGAAACCCACATCATGGTAATCCGAAAGGATTCAAGAACAGGGAAATTGGTAACTGATTATTTACCATTGGAGTTTAAGGAGCAGGCAAAACTCAATGAGTTAAAACAACTGTCGGATACGGCTGGTATTACCGGTGAAGACATGTTCAAGGCTACCCAACAGAAAGGGTTAGGCTATCTGCTCGAATATTATGATTTCTGCGACTGTGTTAGCGGCTCTTATCAGTGTTGCTCATCAATTAACATCAAAGACGTTAAAGAAGGATTCTATTCTAACAGCAAGGCTTTCTATCGGCTACTGGAATCTCGTACGATACCTTATTGCTTGTCAAAGAAATATAAAGAGTACCGTGAGGATCCTTCTATCGTGGCATATTCCAGCAGACATATCGGTTGGAACAGCATGAATTTCAGCCTAAACGATGACTTGTCAATTGCTTATAACACGAATTTCGGATATGGCTATGCCAACTATTTTACGGCAAACCTGAAATATAAGGATATCGACATCCTTCCTTATTCTATGTGGGTCAACTATTATAATGCAAATATCTTCCAGATTCTGCGCTATACTCGTACATATTGCATTTCTAATAGCGAATGGCAGCCAGCTCTGGAATTCGGCCGTGATGTTTGCAATAGCCTTGTTCAAAATCCCAGAGGATTCGCTAATGAATGGCTGGTAGGTGAAGTAAGAAAAATGGTTGATGGCTTACGAAGAATTTTCAATAATCATGGCTCTGTTATCGCTGTCAATGAATCAAATGGCTCCGGTAGAGAATTGAAAACAAAGGAGGAGATAATCCTCTACAAAGGTGAGAAGATGTCTGGTGCTCTTTCTTTCCTTGGGAAGATTAAGGAGATAGAGAAACTAAATGTCTCAATGGAGAGTTATATCACCTCCATTCTTGACATGAACCGTCAAATGGTTCCTCAACTTCAGGAGGTAATCGACGAGTATAAGGAAAAGCTGGCTGAGCTTACGCAAATTGATGAACAGCTCATGGAGGAAATCGCTCCAATTAAGAGTTTTGTCGATAACCATATCAATGAGTGTGCTGATAATTTCATTGGTGACACAAGCTATTCTTCAAGGCGAGAAGCAGAGAAGATTATGTCAGAAGTCAGCATCGTGTTTATGGAAGCCAATGAACAGTTGAAGGATCTTGAAGAGAAGGAGTCCAGGCTCAGTAATAAGATTTACAACATGAGACGTGTCGTAAATACGCTCTCCGGTTATGTTGAAACTATTGAAAGCTTTATGGAGAAAGAGTATGCAAAAGCAGCATAATCATAAAATTCTTAATTAATCATTTCGAAATTGGGATGTCGATAGATAAAACAAACAAGCAACAGCTTCAGGCATATGAGCTGATAGAAACTACTAATTCCAGCTTTTTCCTCACGGGAAAGGCTGGGACTGGTAAGACCACATTTCTTCAAACCGTTCAGAAAGAAATAGACAAAAACTTCATTGTTCTTGCTCCGACAGGTATTGCAGCGATGTTGGCTGGTGGAGAGACTATCCACTCATTTTTTGGCTTGCCTCTACAAATATGCACGCCCAAGACGATAGGGAATGTCAATCGCTCCAAAATATCTATTATCAAGAAAGTGGACACTATCATCATAGATGAAGTTTCCATGGTTAGGTGCGATGTGATTGATGCTATTGATTACACCCTTCGGTATGTAATGAAAAATTCCCTGCCTTTCGGGGGCAAACAGATGGTTTTCGTTGGCGACCTCTTCCAGCTTCCTCCAGTTTTACGAAAAGAAGAAGCGGAGATTATGGATGATCTGTACAATACAATGTCCCCATTCTTTTTTAAGGCAAGGGCTCTTAAGCGATTGTCTCTTCCATGCATAGAATTTGTAAAAGTCTATAGACAAAAGGATGATGTTTTCCTAGGCATTCTTGACTCTATTCGCTTTAATCGTGCTAGTTATGGTGAATTGTCAGTCTTAAACAAGTGTGTTGACCGTCCCATTCCTTCGAATGAAAGAATCATTACGCTTTGCACCCGTAATGATGAGGCATCCAAAATCAATATGTCAAAGTTGAATCTTTTAAATTCCGAAGAATTTTGTTTCGATGCCAAAGTGGAGGGAGATATCAAGCTGGATGCCAACCTGCCAGCAGAAAAGAAACTCTCCCTTAAATGTGGTGCACAAGTCATTTTTGTTAGAAATGATCTCTCCCGGCGTTGGGTAAATGGTACAATTGGAACCATCTCCAAATTATCTCAGGATGAGATACAAGTGGTAACAGAGTCCGGAGAGTACAAGGTGTCTCCTGTTTCTTGGGAGTCATATAAGTATGAATACAATAGTAAGGAGAAAAAGATTGTCAAGACACTAGTGGGAACATATACTCAATTTCCGCTTAAATTGTCATGGGCTATAACGATACATAAGAGTCAAGGGATGACTTTTGACAAGATGATTCTGGATTTGAGTCGGGGTGTTTTCTCTAAGGGACAGTTATATGTGGCTCTGAGCCGTGTAAGAAGTCTCGATGGCCTGTTTCTGGTTAAGCCTGTGTCGTTTGGACATATAGGAACGAGTGAGGAGGTGATATCCTTTGCGAATAGATTCAATGACGATTCTGCTATCAGGAATGAAATCAGTGGCGGCAAGTATCTCTACGAAAGTTTGCGCAATAAAAACTGGGATGAGTTTTCAAGGACTTCATTGAACCTGGGCTTGTCTCTCGCAAGGTCAGGGGATTGGAAGTCAGCAGCTCGGTATATCTCTCAGATGTTTAATGCAATGGTTTCTGACGAGCACCTGGTCAATAGTATTGAGCGAAATATGCTTCCGATTTCAAGATTCAGCAATATCCTCGTCGACTATGTAAGTGCCGCCTTATGTCTTTATTCTGGTGAATATGAGCAGGCTGTTTATTATGCGGATAGGGTTCGTTCCATGAGAGAATGTAATGATGTGCTGTTCATTAAGGCTCGTGCCTTAGCTCTATTGAAACGACATAAGGATGCTGATGCCGTAAACATTGAATTGGTAAAATGCCTGGATGGAGAGTTTGATGCTAAAACATATTATGAAGTAGCCGTTCTCAACGAGGCTCAGTTGGGTGATCCTGGTTTGGAAATCATGCAGTCAGTAGTAAAATACAGGCCGGAATACGATAACTCAATCATTCAGCTGAGAGTTTTCATGAAGAATAAAAACATTGACCTGACCGATTCTGATGATAATGAAAATGAATTGGTTGTTCAATTTAATTCAGACATTTCAGATGATGTGATGGTTAATCAACTAAGAACATTTAGATTGAACAGAAAGGAGGATTACAGAGCTTTTGTTAAATTGTTATCAAGTTATAAATTCGAAGAATAATAGGATGGGGACAAAATTTGATTGCCCTTTGTTGGATTTTGGAATCGTTGAATACCCAATGGTTATGGCTTCGTTTGTTTCAAAATCAGGTCGAACTGTTGGAGGTGCTTTCATGGTGGATACGGCATCGCGTCATAATGTAATGAATGAGGCGATCTTGGGTATATTGCAAGATAACTGTTTACATTATGATGGAAGAATGACTCTTACTTCTTTTTCTGGGGAAGGTATTCAAGCGAAAGAAGTTCATTTGGATTTCTGTGTAGGCGGATGTCAGTTTTCGGAACGGTTTTATGCTGCACAAGGCTTAAGTTTTGATTCCGTTTTTGGCGAACATGTTGTGCTGGGTATACTGGGTATTGAGTTCTTGGTCAAGTATGGACTCGCCTTAGATTTTGAAAATCGTTCGCTCCATTCTTCTTCAATTATTGAAGAAAAGATGGAGTTGTCTGAATACAGCTTCGTTTTCCCCCAGGAATACGGATTCTCAAAGTACGGTCTTCCTGTCGTTGGGATGGTGAAGAATGGAAAAGAATATGTTTGTTTAGTTGATTCTGGAAGTAATCTGAATACAACAACAAAATATGTTTTGGGTAACGATATAACAAACAGACATACAGGACTGAAGAGCTCATTGACCAGCGTGGCAGGAACGAAGATGACAGATTTGATGAATGTGGATTTTGACCTCCTGAGCATCGGAAATAAAATAGGTGAGATAAAGGTTAAGAACTACTCGGCAGAATTTCAGGTTATGGGTAATAGTAAGTATATCTTGGAAGGTGCGAGTAACATACCGCCTGTATCCGCAATCATCGGGGCTGGATTTCTGTTAGAGCATAAATGGGTGGTGGATTTTGCCTCTGGTGTGGTTTATTCTGCTAAAAATTGACAAAAATACAAATTATTTTTGGGATTAATATTATTTTTACGAGAAAATCGAAAAAATGTGGTAATTTTGTACCGTATTTTAAAACATAACATGTATGGTGACTCTGATTATTCTATTTATCGTGTTAGTGCTTGCACTGCTAATCCTGCCTTTCTCTAAGGCATTAATGAAGGATAAACAGGATTTGCGACAAAGTCCGATTGAAGTCCGCTTCAAGGTTCTCATTGATGAAATCAATAAAGCGTTCTTGGACGGAAAGGGGACAACCGTATATCCAGTTAAGAATGACAATAGGTGGCTAAACCTACATTCTGATGATAGAGCAAATTATTTGTTCCAGTTCAATTATAGTACTGGGCATCTGACAGTTTATCTTCATTATAAGTATCTCCAGAAGGAATTGAATGCAAATGTTCCTTTTTATAATGTAAGAGATGTCGATATTTTCACCCAAAAGAGAATGGCTAATGAGTTCATTCAGAAGATGCGGGTGGCTATTATGAAACATCAAGAAACAATTGGCATACCTGGGCAGTCTGGTCCGATCCCTTCGCAGTTTATGGATGACGAAGATGATCCAATAGATATGGTTAGCTCAATGTATGGAGACTTGTCTATGCATCAGAAAAAATCAATTATCAACATGGGGTATTTGATATTCTCAGCAAATGGTTCTTCATGGAATGATTTTGTATCTTATGGACCTACTCGTCAGCAGCTTAATTTTCTAAATCTGAACTGGAAGGATTGCCAGCAACAGCTAAACTCCGAGGGTGAGAACATTATCTATACAGATTTAAAAGAACTTGAAGATGGCGTTTATGATAGTCTGCTCATGTTCTGGTTGTCTATGGTGGTGACGGAAACGGGACCAGATGACCATAGGGCTGAAAAGTTCCTTTTAATGAATGAAAGGCTTGGGCATTCTGAGCAGGATGTTGAGCAGCGAGTGCAAAAGATTCAGGCTATGATGAAATACTTTGGTCAATGAGTATGAGAAGGTGGTTGGTTGTTTCCCTATTATTTGTGACGTTGTTATGCCCGGCACAGCAGCATCGGGCTTTGTTGGTAGGAGTTGCCAACTATCCTAAAGAAAGCGGTTGGAGAAAGATTCATGCAGACAATGACGTGTCCCTGCTAGAAAGTGTATTGTCTAGTTCTTTTGCCGTAAAATCAATTCTTGACGAAAAAGCCACATTAGTTAATATCCTGAAAGAATTGAATGGCCTGCAAAAGGCGACTTGCCATGGCGATACCGTTCTTGTTTCGTTTTCTTGTCATGGCCAACAAATGATTGCCGTTGGTGAGGAAGAATCAGATTCTCTTGACGAGGCCTTAATTCCATATGATGCAAAGGTTAAATACAGTTCTAATTATCATGGAGAGAATCATTTGCGTGATGATGTCCTATCCGAACACATCTTCAGAATTAGAGAGGCAGCAGGTTCAGATGGACTTGTGCTCGTTCTCCTGGATGCTTGTCATAGTGGCGATTCTTTCCGTGATACTAAAGAGATGGAGAACTGTCGCGGTGGCTATCCAGTATTCGGACCAGATAGCACAGTAAGAGCAGTTCATAAGGACTTGAAAAATGTTGTCGGGGTTGCAAAATCTGATGGCATATCAGATGTTCTGTTCATAAGCGCATGTCAGAGTTATCAGTTAAATGCAGAATATGAAGTCTCAGAAAACAAATGGTATGGTTCATTAACATACGCCTTCATCAAGGCTTATGAAAAGGACGGATTAAATAGCCTACCATCTCTATGTGCGGATATAAGAAGTAATGTGGAGTCCTTCAATAAAAGTACCAGGCAATCTCCAGAGTTCGCTACAACGATTGATGCTCTTCAGATGTTAGAAGAAAAGACGGATACCACTATTGTCGAGATAGATGATTGTGGTAATCATGATGGTGCCGATACTCAGATTTATTGGATAGTAGGTATTGCCATTCTTTTGGCTGTCATTATAATCGTCTTTTACCTATGGAAGAAGAAATGAATAACAGAAAAGTACCTGGATTTGTTCTTAGCACATTCCTGTTCTTGTTCTTTTATTTACTTATCAGAACTGTATATCAGGACTTACCTAGGATGTACTATGACATGATGGACGCCACGGTGGCAGAGGATGAACCGATTATTTTCAGCCTCATTTTGGCATGCCTTGATATTGTTATGCTTTGCCTGTCTTTTTGGAGCATCATTAGATTGCTGAAGGGAAAACCAGATGGCATCACATGTGTCAGATGGGCATTAGGGTTGAATTTAATAGTCGTTTTGTTTCAACTGATTCAATTATTGGGAAAGATAATTTACTTACACTGGATGTATGCGTTATCTCCTGTTCTTCAGCTTTTCCTGACAATAACCTTCCTGTTCTATTTGGGGAAATCCAAATCGGTTAAACAACTCTATCCCAAATCTGAACGTAAGTTTTCCCCAGGTGGATGGGTCTGGCTTTTATTCTTTATTCTTAGTGTATTTTCTATTACTTATATGCTCTATACTAATATTGAAATGGAGAATAAGAGTAAGAAACACGAGCTTAGTTCTTTGTCGATTCCCTCAAATAGTTATAGTGATGGTCTTCTTTTGTTTGAATCAACAAGCAAATGGAGCCATTCGACAAAGGAAATAATGGATATGGAGGATATGCCCCAAGATGTCACGTTATGGCAATTGGCAAGTGACTCTATTTGCGAACTGGTTATGTCGGGTGTCTCTCCTAAAAGACGTCATTCAGATTATATGTCTATTTTACTTCAGTCCCTTCCTGAAGAGCAGAAGTATTTTTCGGGAGAGGTTATTGCATGTGACACAATCATCAATGATAATCAGTATTACCTTGATCAGTATCAGTATGTAGCTGACTCCATTTCCTATTTATGGACTTTCTCGGTAAGATTTGATGCAGAGACTCATAAATTCTGTGCTTTGTCGAAGTATGGAATACAACGTGATGAAAGAATGGACAAGGATGAAGTGCTTTCTTTCCTAAAGTCCGTGGTTTTTGACCTAACTCCTTTTATAAAAGAGCAATGATAACTATACTGAAGGAATTACTGGTTCTGTTGGCATGTCTGTACCTGTTTCTGGTACTTAGATCCCATTATTCAAAGGGAGAATCCTTTAAGGATGCTTTCCTTAACAATGTTCATTATGTTGTTATGGTGCTATTCTCGCCAGTAACATGGTTCGCTATATTTGTTGCAGCTATCTATGTGGCTTACCAAATAATACACTAATAGAATATGAATAATCCAGAAAAGAAAAATATATTTAGGAGAATATTCATGAGTAATATATTCGAGAATATATACCATTTTCTCTTAATGTATGCTTGGCTTTTACTTTCTATAGCAGGAGCTTTTGTAGGTCTTGTTATTATCATATTTGTATTAGAATGGATGTTCCCAAAAGATGTGCATATCCTGAATTATGCTCTTACAGATAAGACGTTCAAAGAATTATATTCAAACCACCATTATCACGCTGCCATTTTTATTGCAGAAGGAGATACATCTTATGTGAATGATCATCTGAAGAATCTGCCCAATAAAGATATGCTAAGGGATTGTTATCTGCATGTAGGTGAATATAGCAAGGCGGAGAAGATTGGAAGGGACTTTTTAAATCTGAAGCCCGATATGTCAGATGTTTCGGACGATGACAAGGAGATGTCAAAGCTAAGTTTGGATTTTCTTCATGCAGTTGCAGCAAGGGACTTGTTCCGACTGTATGAAAAAATGGGGGATAGGGAGAAGCAGCTGGAAATGTATAATGAATTGAAGAAGTTTGATAATAACAAACGTTTTTCAAAAGTTAATGACATGCTTGCGGAGCATGGTTACAAATTACCAATCATTGATGAGGAGCATTCTGACCTATACACGTTGGAGCACAATCTAAAATATGACATCATATGTGGTTTGTATCTTGAAAATCCAGATGCAGCAATTGATTCTTTGAAGAATTATATAAGTCATGTATGGCAGGTTCCTAGGTTTAAGTCGTCATTGAAATTGACGTTTGTAAATCGATTGATATCATGGTATTTAGAGAAAAATGATATATTCCAGGCACAAGCTATGCTTTTAAATGGAATCAATATTGTTCCTGCCATTGATAAAGAGGAGGATTTAGATCCGCTTGGCGATTTCGCTGAGTATTGTTACATTCTTCACGACTATAAGAATGCTAGACGTTTCATGAATGTTTATATGCGTTTCATGGATAAATATTACAGTGAAGAAGATTTAGGTTATTTGTTGGCAGAAGCTCGTGTAATCAAGTATCAGAATGAGGAATCCTCTGAAAATATAGATAGGCTAATTCATTGTTGCAGAGGTCTCCGAACGCAGATTTCTAAAAATTTTGCTGGAATGACGACCAGTCAGCAGGAGTATTTTTCACAAGAATTGAAAGAGCCATTTTCTTATGCTCTTGCCCTTTTAGAAGAACATCCCAATAATGAGAAACTAGTAGAACTATGTTTCGAGAATGAGGTGTTTAACCGTGGGTTGCTTATGAGAACCGATGCTTTGCTTAGAAACACACTGATAAACTCTTCAGACACGACTCTGTTAAATGATTATGAACAGTATATTGCTTTCAAACAGGAATTGATAGCACGAGACGAGGTTGTTGGCCCTGGTAACTTTGCCAGAAGAATGTATCTTAAGCAGAAAATATCAGAATTAGAGAAAGAACTCTCTGTGAAGTGCTCTGAATTTGCCAGAAGTAATTATTCTGATATTCGTGTAGCGGATATAAAATCGTCTCTTTCACGCGAAGAAAGCCTTATTACATATGTAGAAATGCCAGGGAAGCACGGATCTTCTTTAGGAGCATTCTTGTTAAATAAGAAAGATGGCCTTTTGTTTTTGCCGATGTGTTCATCAGAAGAGTTGTCATCCTTGGCAGAAATCGCTCGAACAAACATCCCTGGCTTATGTGTGGACAATAAGGCTTATCACTATTTGTTTGAAAAGTTAGCCGGTAAAATTGATTCCAAGGGAAATGTTGTGTATTCACCAGCAGGCATAGTACATCGGATACCTTTGATGGCACTGTTTATTGATGATAATACGACGATAGGGGATAAATATAATTTGAGAGCCTTGGCAAATCCTATTGACTTATACAAGAAGGGTACAAAAAAGAATTTTGAAATAGAGCAGATGAAAGTTGCTCTTTGGGGCGGTATCGATTATGGAATGGCAGACTCAGAGAATGAGAATGTGGTAAAAACACGAGCTGTTCTGCGTGGTGACAATTTAATATACCTACCTGGTTCATTAAGCGAAGTTGATAATATCTCCCGTATGTTAAAAGGGAAAGTGGGTTCTGTTACCCCTCACACAGGGAATAGTGCGACAGAATCTTCCTTTAAGCGTGAAGCTTCTAGCGCTGATATTATACATGTTTCGACTCATGGTTTCTTCAATGAAGACAAGGAACACGAACATAGTAGTGCAATGCATAATTCAGGACTGTTTTTTGCAAATGCAAATGCAGCCTGGAAGGATGACTATAAGCCCCAGTCCTTTCAAACGGGATATGAAGATGGTATCCTGAGAGCAGATGAGATAGAAACTCAAAATCTTGGTTCTTGCGAGTTGGTTGTTCTATCCGCTTGTGAAACAGGTCTTGGGGAGATTAAGGGTGATGAGGGCGTTTATGGCTTACAGAGGGCTTTTAAACTCGCAGGCGCAAATAACATCTTAATGAGCTTATGGTCAGTACCCGATGCTGCAACAGAGGAACTGATGAGACGTTTTTATGAGTTTCTTCTTTCTGGAAAAGACATTGACAGGGCTTTCTATAGTGCCCAGAAGAGCATGAAAGATAGTAAGAATCCAAAATACGGAGTCCGTGATTGGGGTGGATTTGTGTTACTTCACTAATATGATTTAGGTTATGAAATTATTTTTATTTGTCCTGTTTTTATTCTGGCTATACCATTACTGGCGTTTTACTGGTAAACGAAAGTATTATAAAAAGATGGTTATCGTCGCTGAACATCGTCACGAACGTCTTCAAACAGAGCAGAGTGCTTTAGAGCTTGCAAGCGCATATATGCAAGTTCAACGATATGCAGATGCATATAATGCATTTGCTTCAGTTTTAACGAAGTATAAGTATACTCCAAATACACAAGATATTAAAGCGAATATGGAGTTTTGCAAAAAGCCATTGCCATGGTCAAAAAAACTAAGAAACCATGATATGGGATATTGGCATAACTTTATGCTTTATCGCTTTGGTGGAAGACGTAAAGTGATGTTGTCTCAGGATGTATATATTGCTACAGATAATTTCATTCAATATGGACATTTATGATGAAGGTATTCTTAATTGTTGTATTGGTCATAGTTGGCCTGTTTTTTGTAAAGTTAGTTGTTGCAAGACGTAAGTTTACAAAGCATTGGAAACAAGAAGAGGAATATGCTCTGCAAATATCCAGGAAAGTGTATGAGCCATTAAGCCTTTCAGAAAGGTATGCCTTTATTTTTGTTTTTGATGTATTTATGAAGAATATTCGTACAAGTGTTCGAGATATAGCAATAGCCCATCATCAGATAGAGCTTGAGTCTAAAGCATTGGGGGTTACTGTAAAAGATGCTGACTCTTTCTTCGCTGCTGAGGGTTTTGATCGAGGTATATCTCACTCGATGCGTTTATTATATGATATTAAGGAAAAGAATAAAAACATATTAGATTTTTTGATCTATAGATGCTCAACCTTTGTCAAAAGAGCTTGTGGAAGGGATAGGCAAACAGGTATGGATTGCAAAGAAATATCAGAGAGATTATTTACTCGAATGTTTACTTCTATTGGATATACGGAAGGCGAATTAGCTGATATAACAGGTAATCCTCAGAGGCTGATTACTTTATTCGGCCGGGATAAATTAGTATAATAATAACATTAAAAGCGTAATTATCATGGATGTGTCATTGATATTATGGACTTCGTTTTTGGCTTTAGTTGGCCTTCAGCTATGTGTGCCAGAAAACCCTAATGGTAGATTTGAAGCTGAGTTTAATGAGAATTATTGGACTCATAATCCATTGTTGCGTATTTTCTATGGTCTATCTAATATCCTGGGGGTTATATTTGTTTTAGGAATGGTAGGCTATCTAACCTTTACGGAACATTGGTGGTATTTAGGTGTATATGTGGGAGGGTTAATACTAGCTAAATTGATTGCCCTCTTGCTAAGGCTTCTCCTTTATCCTTTATATAGATTGTCCAATGACATCCCTACCTTTGCAGAAATAAAAGTTCAAAGGATTGTGGGTTCTTTAATGGTATTAGTTGGAATAGTTCTGTTTCTTTGTTTTAAATAGGATAGGTTTCATAAACAAGATTGAAACAATATACAGAATGATAACTATCATTGAACTACCCGGTTCAATGATTGCACACGTTTATCAGGTCGATGAATAATTAGTTGATGGCCTTATTTCAAGTATTTATTTAATGCTCTTCGGCATTCTTCTTCAAGAATGGTATCATAGTCAACTCCCAGCTTGTTACATAACATCCATAATGCAGGGTGATCCTTCATGGATTTGTAAAAGTCGGCAATAGCTGCCTGTACCATTATTCCAAGCATAAAACTGTCATTAGTGCCAGCTGATTTAACTGCTGTTCTAACACATCCATCGAATCCTTTCCGGATTTTGGACCTCACCTTTTCTTCATCGCTTTTGAAAAAATCAAATAATCCCATGTGATGATTGTAGTTTTTACTTATTGAATTTGTTAGTTGTAGATTAGGATGAATCCTGCCCAATAATACGGCTCAGGATATTCTTCCATTATTTTTTTGAGAGCTGATTGATATGCTTTTAGCATGTCATTCTGCGTGAAAAGAGTTGAATAAAACTCGTCCATAAACAGGAATGTCACAGCATCATCTATTTTCCATAGACTTAATAACATCGAACCGGCTCCCGCTTGTCTGAAAGCGTATTGTAATCCCTGAGTTCCTTCTATGTTATCAACGAAACCATTTGCCGTTTCGCATGCAGAGAGTACGGCTAAACTAACATTCGACAAATCCATTTTAGATATTTCGTAGGCAGTTAAAATACCGTCGTTACTTGATGTGGGAGGCAAGTTCCCATTCCATGTTTCATTGGAATTTGCTAAGAATAGCCCAGTGCGAAGCAATTTGTTATCTTGGTATAGCTCTAAATTGTTGAAGAATGAATGAGTTTCTAAATCCTCATTATCTGATATGAAGAATCCGTGAGTGGCGATATGCAATATTGTAGGTGCCTTACCGTCAAGTTCGGTAAAGCTGGACTCAGTTGCTCTTTGCCCACTCAATATCTTTGTCTTAATATCTTTTTTCTCTATAATATTACGAATGTTTGCAACTTCCTCTGACGAATACTGGAGGTATTGTAGCGATCCTCTTGTAGAATGCTCGCCTCTGGATAATCTAAAATGTCTGTCCGCATATTCAGCCTCTTTAATTTGTTCCTTTGAATATGCAATCCCCCCATATAAAGTAGCTTGATTTCCCCCATTATGACTATTTCTTACTGCTTTAAAGAAACTGTGTCCAGAATAGGCACGATAAAAAGTGTATTTATCCATTAACCTCTTCCCGTCATGATAAATGGCATCAAAGTTAACGGCTTCCAGAACGCCAACTGGACACACTATTATCGTATCGTGAAGAAGAAATGGTTCAAGCTTTCCGAAGAATGTAGAATATAGTTTGTTATTTGAATACGTATCGTTTATTGCAGTACTGTCTTTTGAAAGTAATACAGATACTTCGTTGACTGAGCAGATGTCAATCAAAGTTGGATTATCATTTTCTGTGTTAATGATAAAAGCAGCATAGCGTTCGGTGCCTTCAATATCAATGTATACACAGTATTCTATCAAAGAAGCTTTGCGATTTAGTCTCCTTGATATAGTTTTATACGAATAGATTCCGTTTATTATTTCATTTGTGCGTATCTTGTTATTAAGCAACATCTTGTTTAGCTCTAGCTGCTCCAAGTTACCGGCAAAATATTTTCCTTTTGTATTTCCATAATAGAGAGAGTCTCTTTTCTGATTATAGTATTGTATAGAGCTCTGCGTGAATTCGTCAAACTCTCCATTCTTGTTTGCATATCTTATATAGTTTGTAGTTTCTGTTTCAAAGTTCTTGATTGTCTGGAAGATGTCATAAGCATTAATAACGGCTTTTGATTCTGGATACATCAAAGCTGTTTTCATGCTTAGCTGTTCCAATGTTAATGTTATTGATTTCCATATCCTTTGTCTTTCATATTCTGTACTTTTCTTGAAGATGAAAGGGATTATGAATTCCTTGACCGTATTATAGTATTGTATTAAGTATTTGTCAGCCTTTTCTGAATCATACATTGCAAAACTATATACCAAATTAAAATAACACATAATAATGTCCTGCGGTACAATCAGTGATGGAGCTATTTCTGTTAAACAGAGAGCAGCATCTTTGTAGTTTCTATCAGACATGTATTCTATCGATTGCTTGAACGCATTATAATTCTCTTCTTGGATTGTATTCAGCTGTAAACTAACGGGTTTGTAGCACTCCATTGGTAAGATATCATATAGACACACTGAAGTAAAGGATGAATTGGATTCGTTATAGTTTGTGCTATTTGGATTTTTTACTAGCCAGTCATAGAGCTTGTAATCCGAAGTAAGTTGTTTCTTTAGTAGTTTTGTGTCTTTGAGTTTACATTTGTCGTATATGTCTTGCGCTGCGTCTAAATAACCTTTCCCCATGTCTAGCAATGGATTACTGTCTAAGTCAAAGCCCAAATCAATGCTGCCGTTTCTTAGTTGATATTTTCTGTTAGAAATCTCTTTCCAAAGATGTGCGATGCCTCTTTGGTGAAGAGCTACTGCTAGTGCCAAATCAGAATGTGAATCCATGCTTCCTATTTCGGAAACAGGAGTATATAACAAAACATCTGACCAATCTTCATTATTCCTGATTGCATAATTGATGTATGTGTATATCAGTGACAAATAATACTGATCATTCTTGTATCTGCTATTTTTGTAAACATCACGACACTTTTCTGTGAAATGTCGAAAAAAGATGTTGTTAGTGCAGTGGTAGATCCTTGAAAGCCAATATAGTTTCTCCCACATGCTTCCATATTTCTCTTCTATCTCTTCCTGTTTCCCATTAAAGAATTCGTTGGCGACATACTCTAGGGCTTCAATGTTTTCATTCTTAAGAGTGTCGTCATCAAGATATTGGTATGTTCCTTTGTATATATCCGATAATGAATAATTGTACTCAAACAATTGATTTGATTGAATGAACAAATGTCTGTTAGCATGTATCTCACGCCAAGCTTTTTTGAATGACTTTTTTTCAATGGCATTATTAACAGAACCAATAATACTATCTGCGCTTGACCTTTGAGCAAATATTGGGCCAAGGATAAAAAAGGTATGTATTATGATTAATATAAAACGCCTCATAAAAATAATGCTTCTATTATTTTATGCTACATTCCACAACCATTTTTTGTCTATTCCATGAAGGTAAAAGATCTTGCATTGTAGAGTCTAAATCTTTTGTCCATTTTGCCTGCTTATCTATGCTTTTGGTTTGAAGAGTCTTGTAAATTGCATAGGTTAAAGGTCCATAATAAGTGTCTTTTATATATATTTCTGTATTTCTTTGGTGCGATTGACATGCCTCCAGCATAACAATAGGGGAATATCCTCTAATGTCGTCAATATTAAAATATCGTTTTTGTGTCTTTGGAACTTTATATATCTTGTTGTTTTTAGAAAACCCTTTTCCGGTGCCTCTGTAGATGTCTTCTTCTGATTCTCGATATGAATTTCCTGCATGACAAGCATCTATAGTAACGTATAGTATTCCATGTTCTCCAATTTTTTTACGGATTTTGATAAGGTATGTGTTTAATATGTCATCTGTTAAATGTTTATTTCCCGAATAAACATTTTGTTCATAATATAAATGGGCATCAAAGGGGATGAAGGACTCGTCCCAACCATCTTGTTCATCCCCATTTATATCCTCAAATGGTTGTCCATGACCAGAAAAATGGATATAAACAATATCTCCTTCTTTAGTTTTTTTTGTGAGATAATTCAACTCTTTAATAATGTTGTCATACGTAGCATTGGCGTTCTTAAGTTCTCTTATGGAAAAGCCATTTAGCACAGATTTCATTAAATCTACATCGTTAGCACCATGAATATTTTTCCATCCAGTATTATTGCCATATTGTGAAATACCGATAAGTAATGCACGCTTGTTCTGAGCGTGTGTTAAAAGGCAACACGACAGAAAAATCAAAATGCAATATATAATTCTTTTGCCAGTCATAGATATGCAGATAATAATTGTGAGGTTTATTTATGCATCAATAATTGTTGATGAAGTGCTCATTATTTTGAGGAAGCCTGGGTCTTTAATGCCTCGATGTAATCGGTCTTTGCTTGTATCAAGTCATCCTTTGCTTTCAGGGCTTCGTCTTTAGCCTTTAGGGTCTCTTTCAGGCTTTCGACCTCTTTGCGAAGAGAGTCATTCTCGATAAGGAGATTGTTGCTGAGAGAGACGTTGCCAATGTAGTTGTTGTTTCCATTGACGTTGTTTGTTGCAAATGAATTGCCCAGCCTGAAATAATCCAGAGGCATATGAAAGAAGTCGGCCAAAGTTTCAAGTTTGGAGAGGCTGATGTCCTTCGTGCGCCTGAAATAATTCATGGTCTGTTTGCTGTTTTTGAAAAGAAGAGAGCAGAGGTTCTGCTGTTGCTCTTTTGAGAGACTCGCGTAGAGATTATCTACCAGATCAATGTTAAGCATAAATGACAAATCTTATATTTAATATGTTAATATGTTCTAAAACCCTCAATAAATTGAGCATAAAATTTTTCTATTTCAATATTTTGAGCTAAATTTGCGTGCAAAATTACGCATAATTCTTGAATTGACAAAGTAAATTGGAAGATTTAACACAATATAATGAGCAGATGACGCAAAAGGATATTGCTGCATATTATGAGCAGTTGACACGCGGTGAGAAAGGTCGTTTTACGGCATTCATCAGTTTACGTCTTGGTGGTTCGCCACATTCTTGGCAGCACAGACTGTTGTGTGTTGCCAGAAATACCGCTATTCGCCCTTTGTCCCCAGTTATTATCAGGGAGCTGGGCAGTATCATCAAGACTAACTGCTGGAGAGCGGAGTTTGCCGAATGATTCGGCTTCTTCTCAATGAAATTTGATATGATAAAAGAAAAATACATAGATACCATCAAGTCAAGGGTTGACATCAGCCAGCTTGTGATGGACTTATGTCCAGGCACTTCACTACTGAATGCCGGAAAGAATCGCAAGAAATGCTGTTGCGTCTTCCATAGTGAGAAGACACCTTCTTTGATGTTAGATCTCTCGCTGAACATGTTTAAGTGTTTCGGTTGCGGCAAGGGTGGCGACATCATTAGTTTTGTCCAGGAGCTGAAAGGCTTTGACTTCGTGGAAGCCGTAAAGTTCTTGTTGAAAACATATTGTCCTGATGTTGATACCAGTGACCTTTATTCCAAACAGACAGATGAAGAGATAGAAGCCGAGCAGCATAGGGAGAGCCTTTTTATCTGCAATAAGTTCGCCTATGACTTCTTCAGACAACAATATGAGGCAGATTGCGAAGAGTCAGCCCGATGTCGCTTGTATGCAGAAGACAGATGGGAACGGGAGTTCTGCAAGACGCTGGGACTGGGCTATTCACCCTTAAAAGGAAACCAGTTCCTTGCTTTTGCCAGGAAACAGGGGCTGAAAACAGAATTGTTGTTAGAGCTTGGCTTGATAGCACAGGAAGAAGACCATCCAGACCATTATTATGACTTTTACCGTGGTCGACTGATGATACCACAACGTGACCGATATGGTCGTATCGTGACGTTTACGGCCAGGTCACTTAATCCTCAGGCTACAAATAAATACCTCAATGGCAAGGATAGTCCCATCTACAAAAAATCGCTGAGCATCTTTGGCATAGATGTTGCCTTGAAAGCGGCTCGGCAGTCAGGTAAGGTCTATCTTGTCGAAGGAGCGCCCGATGTGATGCGGCTGCAATCATTGGGCATTCCCAATGTCGTAGCCTCCTTGGGCGGTGCATGGTCAAAAGAACAGTTGAACACCTTCAGTAGGTTCGGCTGTTCGTTGTGTTTTATCCCTGATGCCGATGTACCGAAAGAAGGGGAACGGTTCGGAAAAGGCGAACAGTTCGTCTTCAAGAATGGCCGACTTGCCACTGAGCTTGGCTTCCAGGTGTCCGTGAGGGAAATCCCAACGGATGGAAAGGTCAAGCAGGATGCCGACTCCTATATCACCAGCATGGACCAATGGGAAACCCTGACGGAAAAAGACTTTATCCTTTGGTATGCCGACAAGCACTATGACTTGGATGGCACCAACGATGACCAGCTGAAGACCATCAGTGAAGTCTGTGACCTGTTGGTATATGTCCAGAGCGATGTCATGCAAGCCTCCTTGCTTGGCGACCTGAAAGGCAAGTTTAGAAAGGCCGCTGTCTGGAAGACTGCCCTTGCCGACGCAGCAAGGCGGCTTCAGGAGCAGAAACATCGTCAAGCCATGCAGAAGAATGACGAGCTGGAGGGCTACCGTTTCTATCGTCGTGGTCGCCATTATTACGATCTTGACCAGCAGGGACGGGAGCGGGACTGGACTAACTTCGTCATCCATCCGCTGTTCCTAATCGCTGATGACAAGTCGCCAACCCGTATCTTCGAGTTGGAGAATGAGAGTGGCATCCGCAAAACCATTGAGCTGCGCCAGATGGATGTTACAAAACTCGATCGTTTCAAAGACCAGATTGAGGGTAAGGGTAATTTCCGTTTCTTTGAGAAGCAGGAAAAATACGAGTTGCTGAAAGCCTTCATGTATGAAAAGACCGAGGAGGCCCTTCGTGTCCCTCAGATGGGATGGAACAACATCGGTGAAAAGGGTTTCTATGCTTTCTGCAATGGTATTGTCTATGGTGGCAAGTGGCAGCCGGTCGACGAATATGGCATCATCCGTCTTGACACCGAGAATTTCTACTTGCCAGCTATGTCTAAGATCCATAAGTCGAACCGCACGGGGTTTGTCAACGAACGACGTTTTATGCACAAACCAAATATGGATATATCTCTGGAGCGGTATTTTTCACTTATAGTCGAACTTTATGGTGACAATGGGGTGGTGGCGCTTTGCTTTTATATGGCCTCCCTGTTCCGTGACATCATCATCGACAGTACACGCTCTTTTCCTTTGCTGAATATCTATGGCAAGAAAGGCACGGGAAAGACGGAGTTTGCCATAAGCATCATCAGCCTGTTTCAGCGCAACCCGGAGGTCAGTAATCTGGAGAGCACAACTTACTATGCAATGGGTGACAAGTGCGCCGAGGTCAGCAACATGATTGTCCACTTTGATGAATACAAGAACTCCCTCAGTCATAAGCACATTGACTTCCTCAAAGGCATCTATGACAATGCCGGACGCTCTAAACGCAGTGCAGATGGTGAGCGAAGGGAAAGTACCAATGTTGATTGTGGAGTGATACTGACTGGCCAGGAGATGCCGACCGCCGATGCTGCATTGTTCTCCCGTGTACTTTTCCTGGAATCTCAACGAAGTGAGCGTACTAGAGAGGAAACGGATAAATTTCACAAGCTCATTCAACTTCGTAATGCCTGTCCGACAAACATAACTGTTGAGCTGTTGCATTTCCGTGATAACTTTGAGACTCGATGGCAAAAGGCTTGGGAACGGGCACTGAACGAAATCAAGGATGAGGTGGATTATAATGTTATCGGTGAGCGTTTCATCAACAACTGGGCAATGATGCTGGCCACCTTCTATACGCTTGAACCATTTGTAAAAGGGTTGCCTTTCAATGCAAAGAGAGTCAAGGATATATGTCTTCGAGGTCTTGAATACCAATTCTCGCTTTGCAACAGTACTGATGAGATTAGTATGTTTTGGTCTATGTTCTCCAAGTCTCGTCAGTTGGGTGACATCAAGGAAGGTCAGGACTACAAGATCAGTTATGTCGGTAGCTTGAAGGTAAGCCAGAAAAAATCTCCACCTAAGACCATCGATTTTGGGAAGGACACCTACGTTCTCTTTGTCCGCGAGAAGATTTGTCTTGCCAAAGCCAATATTCAGGCAAAGCGTGAGGGTAAGCAGATGATACCCGACGAGTCTCTGTTGTCATACCTGACCAGTACCTCGGAGTATCTTGGTAAGACCCACTCAGCCCTGAAGTTCTATGTCTATGATGAGACTGGCAATCCCGTCCGTAAGACCAATGAGAACGGCATTTGTGAGTTGTTCTATGACCAGGAGCGTGTCCTTGCCTTTGACTATGAAAGCATCTGTGCCAATTATGACATCGACCTGCGCACGATGAAAGAACGTGTTGGTAGGTCTTTTCCTGAAAACCAATCATCCAACCCAATAGAATATGAACCAACAGAATAGTCCATTTCCATTGTTCTTCACTCTGGAAAGAGTGGAGAACGGCTATATTCTGACAGCCAAGGAGAATACCGGCAGTCTGTCACAGGAACCGAAGTTCCGCAAGGAAGTCGTTGCTGAAGACAAAATCAGTTCCCGTGTCGGTCAGTTGCTTAATCTTGAAGCCATGACGAAGGAACGTCCGCTTTTATTCCATGTTGAAGCTGTCAATGAAGGAACTTACAAGACGGAGAGCGATGTTCCGGCTGATCATGTGATGGAAGCCAAGCTTGCCTTTGTCCATATCAAGTCTAAGAACATACCTGCGGACACTGTATTAGTGTTGCAACTCACAGACACCCATTCGATTGAGGTCTGTGGTGACAAGGCAGAGAAGATAGCGAAGGATAATGGCATCAGTATCACCCGTACTGGTGGTATTCCAGTACTTCGCTTGCCAGACAACAAGGACGGCATGAAGCTGCTTGCCTCCTTTTGCAACCGTCCCCAGTTGCTTACCACTACTCAGAAGGAAATCCTTCAGTGGTACAATGAGCATAAGGTCGTTATGGAATCCAAATAGAAGATTATAATTGTGTATATCGTATGAAATCAAGAATTATCGCTGTTGCCAACCATAAGGGAGGCGTTGGCAAAACCACTACTACCAGCAGCCTTGGCAGTATTCTTGCCAGCAAGGGCTATAAGGTCTTGCTTGTTGACCTCGATGCACAGGCCAACCTTACAACTTCGCTTGCGTCTTTCAGTGACGGCGCCACCATTTATGAAGCCATGACAGGAAAAGTTGAATATCTCCCAATTGTCATACTTCATGACTATCTGCATCTTATCCCAGCCTCTCTCACACTTGCTATGGCTGATGTCGAACTGTCATCTGCCATTGCAAGGGAACGTATCTTGTCAGATCTTCTCATTAAAAGTAAAGCCGTAGAAACCTATGACTTTATCCTTTTTGACTGTCCACCCTCATTGGGACTGATGACACTCAATGCCTTTACCGCATCCACTGATATTCTTATTCCGCTGGTCGCTGAGGTGCTGCCGTTTAAGGGGCTGACCATGATTAACGATTTTATCAAGATGGTACATGCCCGGCTTAATCCGCAAGCCCATGTCAGTGGCATCCTTATCACCCGTTGGGAAGCCAGCAACCTCTCCAAAGGTATTGAGAACAACCTGCGTCAGGCATTGGGGAACACCGTGTTCCGCACGAAGATACGTAAGAATGTACGGCTGGCAGAAGCCCCGTTGGAGAATGCCAACATTGTGGACTATGACCCAAGAAGCAATGGCGCAAAGGATTACCTGAGTTTTGCCGAGGAGTTCCTTGAAAGGATGCACCAGGAAGGAAAGGGGGCAGTATTATGAATAACAAGAATCTTGATGCACTTTTTACAGGATTGACAGGAACGCAAATTTCCCCGGCTTCTGAGCGGCCTGCAAATCAGGAACCCAATGTCACGGTAAAGAATCTCGACACAGAGAGGGAATTGAGTGAAAAAGTCACGGAAGAGCGCTTCTGTACTATTGTCCAGTCCGACATTCTCCGAAAGATACGTATTATCGCCAAACGTGAAGGCTTGCAGATTAAGGAAGTTGTCAATGCTGCTTTTGGAAAGGCCATTAAAAGTTACGAGCGGAAAAATGGCCCGGTAGATGGGCGAATGAAAGGGGATGCCAAGAATCTCTTCTGAAAAATCACTATAGATATATAGAATGAACGGTAGGCTGCGAATGTGAAGTCTACCGTTTTTTTGTGCTTTGTCAGAGTGCTTGAAAAGCTCTTGTCGGTTATATGTTGGTTCTACTTGATTTCGTGGTTAGAACCAATTCATTTATTTACCCCAAAATATTGCGGTATCTTCTCTATATTTTACGATGGAGAGGGATAATCACTCTAATTTTGCATCGAAATTTTGACAACGAACAAAACCAAAAGTGACCGCAATGAGCACATTCGTAATTTTCGCCATCGTACTGACATTAGGCTACATACTCTACTATGCAGCCATGATAACCATAGACATGACAGCAAGACAGAAGTCCGATGCTGCCACCGAAGAAACCATCAACACTGATGGCTTCTCAGATTCGGATTCAGATGATGACGTTGTTCCCCGTAATGTCATTGAGAATACTGAGACTGGAGGATTCAGCTTCTCATCCACGGAGCCTGTTATTGCTGAGCCAGTTGATATTGCAGAAGCCAATGAAGAGGAACCATTATCAACAACCACGGTTGATGAGGGTGAGACCGCTGTTGATGAAGCCGCGGACGAAGAAGGCACAGAGGGTGCCGACGTACCCGATGATGTACCTGATGTTCCAGGTGATGATGAGCAGCCAGTGGCTGAAGAACCATTAGAGGATGGTGTGTCAGCAGAAGAAACGTCGGAGTTGGAGGATGAAGAAGGGCCTGTGCCTGGCATCGAATACTATGAGGAGAAGCCGGAAGATGATACAGACAAGAAAGACTTCGATGTAAATGATGCTTTCGACCCGGACTTGTTGACCCCTAAGTATGGTGTTACCGAGTTAGTCGAGCCGCCGGTATCAGACGAAGCCCAGGAGAAGGCAAATATGGTCAATGCGTCATTGCTGTCTATAGCCAGCAAAGGCAATCAGATGGACAGTTTTGACCTAACCCGTGTTATACGAGAGCAGAGAGCAGGACAGTTAAATATCGAGACCCATGATGAAGTCACCAACTACTAATCACATTCCATTCGGAGTATTCCTTTCCCTTTTGTCTCTTACCGTCTGCCAGACGGCATCAGCCAAGAGTGGAGCGGTGGACTATTCCTGGGGTGCAGACGGCTTGGCCGAGGCAACCTCTTTTGTCGGAACGATGATGATTTATACGGTTGATGTCCTGTACGCTGTGGCTGCTATCATGGTTATCGTTTCAGCTTTGCAGATATACATCAAGATGAACAACCACGAGGGCGACATCACCAAGAGTATTATGATGCTTTTCGGTGGCATCCTGTTTATGATAGGAGCGATGATAGTCATGCCAGCCTTCTTCGGTTATCAGAACATGAATTTCATATTCTAGAATATTGTATTCGCGAACCACAATAGGAGTTAATTCACGGAATGTTAAACCCAAAAAAACGTCAAGAAGCAATGAAACAGTTTTTCAAGAACGCTATCACTTCTACGCTAGATTGGGTAAAGGGCATGGGGTCACGTGTCAAGACAGGAGTCGTGGCAGTATGTGTCGCCATCCTTTCGCCTGTTGGTGCCTTCGCTCAGTCGCTGGCTAACACCGGCTATGATGCAGGAACCAGTGCCATGGAGGAAGTAGCTACGCAGATTGCGGCATACGTACCCTATGTGGTAAACCTCTGCTACGCTCTGGCAGGAGTGGTGGCCATTGTCGGCGCTATCAGCGTCTACATCGCCATGAACAACGAGGAGCAGGACGTCAAGAAAAAGATCATGATGGTGGTAGGTGCCTGCATCTTCCTGATTGCAGCCGCCAACGCACTGCCTCTGTTCTTCGGTATCACAGGTTAACAACGAGGTAACTATGGCACAGGAGACAGACAACTACACGGACTATCCGATGTTCAAGGGGCTTCAACGTCCTTTGGAGTTCATGGGATTACAGGGAAGGTACATCACCTGGGCGGCTATTACCGCTGCCGTCGGAATCCTTGGCTTCATGCTGGTCTATGCGCTGACTGGTTTCATTATCGGTCTTGCCTTTGCCGTGCTGTCAATCAGTACAGGTGTCGGCATAATCATGGTGAAACAGCGTCGTGGCCTTCATTCCAAGAAAACCGACAAGGGTGTTTTCGTCTATGCCACACTGTGTAAACTGTAGCCAGCCGTAGTTGCCAGAGCATTTGGATGAGGGCAGTCGGTTACTGCCGGCTGCCCTTATTAATCTCAAATAAGAAAGAAAGTACATGGCAGTTTATATCATATTAATTTTCATCGCCATCTTGATTGGCATGGCAATTTCCGTTTCCGCATTCGGTACAGGCGGTAAACGGGCAAAGATATTCAAGGACATCTACTTCTCGGTCGAGGACGTGGATGGTGTTGGTGTGCTTTATACCAAGACTGGCGAATACTCTGCTATTCTTGCCATGCAGAATCCCGTTCAGAAGTTCTGTGCCAATATCGACAGCTACTATGAGTATTCGAGTCTCATGGCGGCAGTCATGGCAACCTTGGGCGATGGCTATGCCATCCACAAGCAGGACATCTTTACCAAGAAAAAGTTTAAGGGCGAGGCAGACGGGAACAGAGAGTTTCTGTCTGAAAGCTATTTCCGTTATTTTGAGGGAAGGGAGCATACAGACTGTACCACTTTTATTACTATCACGCAGGAAAACAAGAAAAGCAGACTCTTCAGCTTTGATAACAGAAAATGGAGAGAGTTTCAGGTAAAGATTAACAAGGTCAAGGATCAGCTCAGAGACCGCGGAATACATTCCGAGTTCTTGAATAAGGCTCAGGCAACAGAATATGCTGACCGTTACCTTGCCCAGAACTTCACGGACAGACATGTTTCGTTGAACAATTTCAATGTCAAGGACGAAAGTATCGGCATTGGTCCAAGAAAGTTTAAGGTGTACAGCCTTGTCGATGTGGATAGCATTATCCTTCCGGCTTTGATACGTCCATATACCAATATAGAAGTTAACAATATCACCATGCCTGTGGATTTGATGTCACTTGTTGACAGCATACCAGGCGCACAGAGTGTTGTCTTCAATCAAGTCATATTCATCCCCAACCAGAAGCAGGAGATGAGTAAGCTCGCCAAGAAAAAGAACCGCCATGCCTCTTTGCCCAATCCAAGTAATCAGATTGCCGTGGAGGACATAAAGCAGGTTGAAGAACTGATAGCGAGAGAGAACAAACAGCTGGTCTATTGCCATTTCAACCTGATTATTACCACTGCAGCCGATGCAGACCTTCAGAAGTGTACCAACCATTTGGAGAATGCCTTTGGTCGTATCGGAATCCATATCAGCCAACGTGCTTACAATCAGTTGGAACTATTTGTCAACTCGTTCCCTGGTAATTGTTATGGCCTTAATGCAGAGTATGACCGTTTCCTGACACTGAGCGATGCTGCTTGCTGCATGATGTATAAGGAGAGGATGACCAAGAGTGAGGAAACGCCTTTGAAGGTCTATTATACAGACCGTCAGGGTGTGCCCGTTGCCATTGACATCAGTGGAAAAGAGGGCAAGGAGAAGCTAACGGACAACTCTAATTTTTTCTGTCTTGGCCCAAGCGGAAGCGGCAAGTCGTTCCACATGAATAGTGTCGTAAGACAGCTTTGGGAGCAGAATACAGACGTTGTCATGGTCGATACAGGTAACTCGTATGAAGGTCTTTGTGAGTATGTCGGTGGTAAGTATATCAGTTATACCGAGGAGAATCCTATCACGATGAACCCGTTCCGCATCCAGCGAGAAGAGCTGAACGTGGAAAAAATAGGTTTCCTGAAAAATCTCATCATGCTCATTTGGAAAGGTAGTAACGGCGAAGTGAGCAAGACAGAAGACCGTCTTATCGAGCAGGTCATTACTGAATACTATGAAGCTTATTTTGTTGGTTTCAAAGGCTATTCTGCCTCTCAGAGGGATGCCTTACATAAGAAGTTCCTCATTGAAACAGCAACACAAGGCAGTGCCACAGACACCAATGAGGAAGTCGAGGCGCGGATTAATAAGCGTATCAAGGAGATGGAAGACCGAAGGAAAGCACTGAAGGTTAAGGAACTGTCCTTTAACTCCTTCTACGAGTACAGTACTCAGCGCATACCATATATTTGTAACGAGAATAAGATTGCCGGTATAGATATATCAACCTATAACTATATGCTGATGGACTTCTACAGGGGAGGCAGTCATGAGCGTACCCTGAACGAGAATTTGGACTCCACGCTTTTCGATGAGACCTTCATCGTTTTTGAGATTGACACCATCAAGGATGATCCATTGCTATTCCCACTGGTGACGCTAATCATCATGGACGTTTTCATCCAGAAGATGCGTATCAAGAAGAACCGCAAGGTGCTTGTCATCGAGGAGGCATGGAAAGCCGTTGCCTCTCCCATGATGGCAGAGTACATCAAGTATCTCTATAAGACGGCCAGAAAGTTCTGGGCAATGGTTGGGGTTGTTACACAGGAACTCCAGGACATCATTGGCAGTCCCATTGTCAAGGAAGCTATCATCAATAACTCAGATGTTATCATGCTGCTTGACCAGGGTAAGTTCAAGGAGCGTTTTGAAGAAATCAAGGCTGTCCTGGGCTTGACTGATGTAGAATGCCGCAAGATATTTACCATCAATCGACTGGAGAACAAGGAAGACAGGGCTTTCTTCCGTGAAGTGTTCATTCGTCGAGGTCTTGCCAGCGATGTCTTCGGTGTTGAAGAACCGAGGGAATGCTATATGACCTATACAACGGAACGAGCAGAGAAAGAGGCCCTGAAACTCTATAAGAGAGAACTGAAATGCTCTCATCAGAAAGCCATAGAAGTCTATGTTCGTGACTGGAACAAGTCCGGCATCAGCAAGTCACTGGCTTTCGCTCAAAAAGTCAACCAGGCAGGACACGTGTTAAACTTAAAATAGAAAATTATGATTAAAAAATATAAGCATATTGATCTATGTACCCCCATTGATAAGATTGAATTCGGACAAGGAAACGACATCCGTATTCATAATGCTTTTCGTTTCTATGAGATTGAAACAGTCCTTGACTTGTGTAAAATGAGTCGCAACGCATTCCTTCGTATAAGGAGTTGTGGTGTTCGGACTATTCGTGCTATTGAGGCAACCTTGGCAGACTATGGCCTGGAGCTAGAAATGGATGAAAAGAGCATCGAGGAGTATCAAAGATACCATTCCTTTGTTTTGACTGAGTCTGAGTGGGAAGAACGTAGATATGAAATTGCAAAAGAGATTTATCTCAATAAGTTTTCAGACTTTTCCAAGGAAAGCGCAGAGTTGGCTCTGATGGCAGCTGATGATTTCATAGGTGTCCTTAAAAAACATTACCAAAACAAAGATTAGTAATTATGAGGAAGACGCTGTCCATATTGTTCGTGTTACTGACCTTGGCATTCCCTGTGAGTGTCAAGGCTCAGTACTATAGCATCAATGTGGACTACGGCACAATGGAAGCCATGTCTGAGGCTTTCACTACCGAGGCTGCTATGGAGGCTCTTCATAATGAGAACCTTCAGAAGATCTATGACAGCTACAAAGCTGCCGAAGTTGCCAGTGCCGGTATCTTTTCTTCAAAATACCTTGACAGGAAAGCACTCACTAATCTCAATTTATGGGATGACCGTCAGGAAAACTACTACTACAACCGTATCTATAAGATTGTCTCACGACGTATTATACCAAAGATAGTCGTATGCGCCCAGCTTATGATAGAAGATCCTTCGACAGCTATCTATTGGGGCAGTTACCTTCTGAAGACCTGTGATGATGTCAAATCTCTCTGTCAGCAGTTTGAGAACATTGTCACGAACAGTACTCTAAGCTTTAATGATATTGCCTTTCTGGAGATATCTGAAGAACTGAAAGCAGTTTTCAACTTGGCCAAATTAGGAGGCATAGACTGGAAGGAACTTTTCGAGCACCTGGGCGATGACATTGAAGGGGCGTTTTCCGAGGAGAACTTGAAAGCCGACCTTGACAATCTCATCAGCAAAGGTGTTGGCCTTGCCAATGCCGGATATAACAATGGTGTGAATCAGCTGCTCCAAGGGACAAGTTTTGGTGGCACGTTCATGGAGAAGGTGGGAAGTGTGCTCACCCTTGCCGATAATGTGAGGAACATGTATGAAGAGTACAAAGACTTATCCGCAACACAAGTTCTGACTATAGTGATAGGACAGGAGAATATCGGCAATCTGTTCAATCTGAGTGACTATAATCTCACTCGGTGGATAGATGACTGGGCTTCTGCTGCTCAGGGCAGTTATTATACTCAGCGTGTTTATATCTATCGTAGGGATGCTGGGAGTGAGACACTTTGTAACTATAATCCTCCTACAGATGATAACAGTATCATCAATGGTGGCGAATGGTACAGAATCAGCACCAAAGACCCCAATTTCTATCCAAATTCCACTCAGTATGAGGCCGCTTTACTAAATTCCGAGGGTTACGCAGGGTGGAGTCGTGAGAGGGTACGCCAATTGAATGCCAGTGGTGATGGCTTCAGCTATTCCATCTATTATTCACCTCTTGCCTACATATTGAGCAAGTCAAAAAGTGGTCAGTATGCCAAGGCTTATGCCTATAGCATCCAAGTTACAAAGTCGTGGAATGTCAAGGAAGAGGTCTATGAGGCCGTCTTTGACAGCTATAGTATGGACTGGAATACGTTCATGGCTCAGATGAATGCTCGTCTGAATCAGTATAATGAAAACGGTGACCATCGTGACATTGAGAATACATCCGAATTGAATGATTATATCTCCACCCATCCGACGGAGAGCAACTATACCTATTATATCGGTTATGATAACCGAAACTACTATCAGGCATCTAATGCTCAGAAGATCGCTGGAGCTGCATCTGCCACTTTCAGCATCACATGCCATGATGGAGGCACTTTGGGTAAGGGCAGTACCACCTATAAATGCAGTCACTGTGGAAGTAGTCCCAGCAGCCACACAAAGGAATGTTCTATGTACACAACGCTTACAGAAACATCAGATATAGACACCGGTGAGCTACAGGCTAAAATTGCACAGTTGCAACAGGAGGCAGCCCATCTGCAGAGCCAGTTGGATGCCCTTAATGCTGAGAATAGTGAATTGCTCCGTAAGATGTCCCAGGCGACAACCACTGAGGAATATAACCAGTATCAAGCCACTTACAACAGCAACAAACAGAAGATACGCGATTTACAGTCACAACTCGACACGATTAACAAGAGTATTATTGACACCAGGAACGCCATTTCTGAAGCAGAGGAAGGGGAGCGTGCCCAGACTGATGACTATACCAGAATACCGCAGTTGATGAAGTCCATGAAGGATGCCTATGGAATCACATGGACGTACAACGGCTCTTGGACGGGCTACACATTTATCCGCAATGGAACTGTCGGTAGCGTCAAGGGAACGGTTACTTTCAAGGCAACGGTTTCTATTGCACGAAGACCAAAGTATTTCCTTGGTATCAAGATACACCGTGCCATTGTGCAGATTGATTGGGAATTGACCAGTAGCTGGAGTGATACGTCCGTTGCCGAAACGATGGAACTTGATCCTTCAAAGACCGATGATGAGAACGCGGCTATTGTCAACCAGCGTTTGAGTGAGCTTGCTCAGGAATATCCTTCATGTACGGTAAGTGTTGAATATAGCCGTCGTCCAGGACTGGAAATAGAAGACACAGACGGAGTCCGTCACCTCTTATGGGCAAGTGACCGTCTAGAGATTGCCAGAGGCATTGAGGCAAGGCTTGCTAAAATATACACAGATCTGGCAACGATAGAGAAGTTCCTCCATTATAAGCACACAGTCAGGGATTGGGTACACGACTTGTTACCCAAGCTCAATGCTGACAAGAACCGCAAGATGAATATCGCAGAAAAGAGTCGTCGCCGTTGGATGCACAACGGAGGCAGTGACTATTACGATTGGGAGGAAGAGAACAATAATTATGATGTTGAACCCTAAGACGATTAGCAATGAGACAGTTGAGACATATCATCCTATTGCTTTGCCTGACTACCTTGTGTCCCAAGGCTGTCATGGCTCAGTTAGTCCCTCGTGACATACCGACCATTGAAGCTTACATCAACGACCACAAGAAGCAGCGCAGCCTCCTTCTTGCCCGTGCCACCTTGGAAGAGAGCAATGCCCTCCTGCACAAGGCCAGCAAGGTCACTCATCGGGAGTACAGGGATATCAATCTTGAATTAGACAAATACACCCGTGCCTTTGACATCATTGACCTTGTGTATAGCACCGTAAGCACAGGATTCAATGTCTATCGCACCTATGATAATGTTTCGGAGAAGATAGGCAAGTATAAGACGATGCTTGAAGACTTCAATGAAAAGATCATCCAGCGTGGGCGCATAGAAAGTGCCGACACGTTGCTGCTTGCCGTTAATGCCAGGGCTGTTGCCCATCTTGCAGAGGAATGTCAGAATCTTTATTCCTCCGTCTGTGTGTTGGCGGCTTATGCCAGTGGCCAGGTCTGTTGCACCACAGCCTCCTTAATGTTGATGATTGACAATATCAACAAGTCACTTGACCGTATCAAGGACATCGTGAACAGTGCCTATTACCAGACCTGGAAGTTCATACAGGCGAGGACGAGTTATTGGAAGTCTGAGATATACCGTTCCAAAACCATTCGTCAGATGGCAACGGAAGCCTTTGACCGATGGATGGAAGCAGGAAACATTCTTGATTATTAACGTAAAGAAAAAAATATGAGAAAGAGCATCTCCATATCGGCTGTTGCTATACTTTTCATTTGTATTGAGTCCCATGCTCAGTCCATGACCTACAATCACGATGCCTCCAAGCAGGGGCAGATTCAGGTCATGGAACTGGGTGCGGGTAATTTGACTCCAGAGCTTTACTATACCGTTACCCATCGGAGGTACAAGAACGGAGCCAAAGCTGCCACTTCTGTTAAGAACACTTTGCGTATTGCAGCCAATACCGCTTCCATTCCACAGGTGGAATATGCAGACAGTATTCAGGCAGACCTTGAAGGCCGTGCTAAGATTGAAGCAGCCAATATCGCTGACCGCCAGGTTGACCTTGCTTGGGTCACGGAAGGAAACAAGATTGAAAGCAAGCTGCTTGCCTTCAAAAACAATATCAACGCCCTGAATGGGAAGGCTCAGACAGAGGAAATCACCAACTGGACAGAACTTGGCCAGATGTATGACTTCGCTATCAAAGCCACCCGGCAAGCATATATGCCCAATAGTGAACGTCAGAAGCAGTATCTCGCCATTTATGATGAGATTGTCAAGAGCAATGACCATCTTTTGCTTAGAGTGCGGTACCTGACTACAAAGAATCAGGCAGACCACCTTGTTCAAGCCATGTCGCGTTTCCAGCACCGTGTCAGTGAGAATGCGACAGCTGGCTATAACCGTTGGCGTGATGCCTCCCATGAAGGCAGTACCAGACGAGTATCGAATAATCCTTAAACGAAAGAAGTAATATGAGTAATGACAGTACCGCTGTTGATTTCGGCATTAACCTCCTTGAAGAAGAGATTGATGACGTGATATTCAGAACCAACGAGTTTCTGACCGATGCCACGTTCACGGGCGGTCAGGGGCCGTTTTGGTGGATTCTCCAGATGTCTATGGCTTTGGCAGGACTCTTCGCCATTATCGTCTGTGCGCACATGGCCTATAAGATGATGGTCAAACGAGAGCCATTGGATGTGATGAAACTGTTCAAGCCGTTAGTTGTCAGCATTGTCCTTTGCTGGTGGTACCCACCATCGGACACTGGTATAGCAGGAGGTCACAGCTCTTGGTGTGCTCTGGACTTCCTGAGCTATATACCTAATGCCATAGGCAGTTACACCCATGACCTCTATGAAGCCGAGGCAGCACAGGTGGAGGATAGGATGCAGGACGTACAGCAGCTGATGTATCAGTTAGGCGACGAAGCCGCAGACCCCATGTCCACCATCAAGGCGGCCAGCAATGCCGTCAGTGCCTTGCTCACCCAGAGTAGTGTGCAGGATGTCACAGATGCCGATGCTGCAGCTGAAGATGAAAAAAACATTGTAAAAGCAGAGATGACCAGTACCACAGCCGGACTTGTGATGTTGGCCGACAAGATAATCATGCTGATAGCTTTAATCACTTTCCGAATAGGTTGGTGGGGAACCATCTACTGCCAGCAGATACTGTTGGGTATGCTTACTATTTTCGGGCCTATACAATGGGCGTTCTCCCTCTTGCCGAAATGGGAAGGGGCATGGGCTAAGTGGATTATCAGGTATCTCACCGTCCATTTCTATGGAGCCATGCTTTACTTCGTCGGCTTCTATGTCCTCTTGCTCTTTGATATAGTCATCAACATACAATATAACGACCTTGCGGCTGTCACAGCTTCAGATGAGACCGTAGTCAATTACTTGCAGAATGCCTTCTTCTCGGCAGGCTATCTGATGGCGGCCAGTGTTGTGGCCTTGAAGTGCTTGAACCTTGTTCCAGACCTTGCAGCATGGATGATACCTGAGGGCGATACCGCATTCTCCACCCGTAGCTTCGGTGAGGGTGTGGCCACCTCCATGCGTCAGTCGGCAGGTCGTTTAGTAGGAGTTTAATATAATATCGTTATACAATGGTAATCAAGAATTTAGAAAACAAGATTAAGCTGGTGCTTATTATATGCAGCCTGTTCTTAGTGGGATGTGTGATCATCTCTCTTGGCAGCATCTGGACAGCCAGGGGAATGGTCAGTGATGCACATCAGAAAGTGTATGTCCTGGACGGCAATGTTCCCGTCCTCGTCAACCGTAGTACGATGGAGGAAACCTTGGACGTGGAAGCCAAGAGCCATGTCGAAATGTTCCACCATTATTTCTTCACTCTTGCACCTGATGACAAATACATCAAGTACACGATGGAGAAAGCCATGTACCTTATCGACGAGACAGGTCTGGCACAATACAATGCCCTGAAGGAAAAAGGTTTCTATGGCAATATCATGGGAACGAGTGCCGTCTTCAGCATCTTCTGTGACAGTATCCGTTTCAGTGAAGAGAATATGTCCTTTACCTATTATGGCCGTCAGCGTATCGAGCGCAGAACTTCCGTGCTGATGCGCGAATTGGTCACTGAGGGTTATCTGAAGCGTGTGCCGAGAACTGAGAACAATCCGCATGGACTGCTTATCGTTAACTGGCGCACTATCCTGAACAAGGATCTGGAGCAGCGTACAAAGTCGAACTATTAAACGATTATAATATGGGATTTAAGAAGATTCTGTTCGGGGAGAAAGTTCCTGATAAGGACGACCCGAAGTACAAGGAGCGTTATGAAAGGGATGTGGCAGCCGGTAAGAGTTTCGCTCAAACTCTGCATCTTGACAAGGGTGCTGCATGTGTACAGCGTTTTGCCTCTAAGCACACAAAGTTGTTCCTGGCACTCGTTTTCTCTTTCGTGCTCTTCAGTGTAGGACTAAGCCTGTATCGAATGACACAGGCAGTCAAGTACCGACCTCAGCCTTCCAGTGCCGTTGAACGGCAGGAGAAGGAACTTCATTTTAAGCGTCATCATGCGCCCAAAGAGCAGGGTATGACGGAAAGGAAAGACATCAACAGTTATACACCACATCAAATAGACGAATATGAAGCTTACAGAAAAGATTAACTTCCGGCAGCCGAAGTATATGCTTCCTGCCATCCTGTATATTCCCATTCTGTTCTTGGGCTTCTTTGTCATACGCCTCTTTGGAACGGAAAAAGCCGAGGTGGACAAATCGAACTTGGAAGCTACCGAGTTCTTTAATGACAAGTTGCCTGATGCCAATATCAAAGGTGATGGTATCGGCGACAAGTACACCAATATGCTCAATGACTTTGGCAAGATTAAGGATGAATCAGCCGTAGAGAACATTGAACGTGGTGGGGAAGACATCAAGGAAGAATATACGTCACAGTACAGTGATGCAGAGGTCGCTGCTATGGATCCCAACAGCAAACAGGCACAGGAGTCTTTGGAACGTTTGAAGCAGTTACAGGAGCAGATGCGCCAGCAACAGGCACAAGATAATAATTTAGCCGATGACCGTACAGGTGGAAACACTTCAGAGGAAGACGAGACATTGGAGGGACTTCGCAAGGCACTTGCAGAAGCGAGGATGGAAGGTGAACGCCAGGCTTCAGGTGCAATGTCTGCCGTAGAGAACAGTGCAGCCGAAACAGGAAGCAAAGCTCGGCAGCAGGTAGAACAAAAGGTTGGTGAAGTCTCCATCAATGAGAATGCCGTTACCGAGATAGCGGAAGAGGCAGAAGCTGAAGAGGTTGTCAAGTCACAGAAAGAAACTTCGGATTATTTCAACACCATCACCACTAATGAACCCCAGAATAAACTTATCAAAGCCATTGTCGATGAAAATGTCAAGGCGGTTGATGGAAGCCGTGTGCGCCTAAGGCTGTTAGATGACATCGACGTTGGCGACCGTACTATCCTAAGCGGCAGCTATCTGTATTGCACAATGAGTGGTTTCAGCCAACAGCGTGTTAAGGGAACCGTCAAGAGTGTTCTCATTGATGACGAATTGGTAAAGGTTAATCTGAGCATCTACGATACCGATGGTATGGAAGGATTGTATGTGCCAAGGAGCAGCTTCAGGGAAACCACGCAGGATGTTGCGAGTGGAGCCATGAGCCAAAGCATGAGCCTAAATGACGGTTCTGCCACCAGTTCATTGGGCCGCTGGGGAATGCAAGCCCTTCAGAATGCTTACCAGAAAACTGCCAATGCCATTTCTAAGAACATTCGCAAGAATAAGGTGAATATCAAGTATGGTACTCAGGTTTACTTAATCAATTCCAAGGAAAAGAGACAAACAAAATGAATATCAATATGAAACTATCAAAAATGTTTGGCACGGCAGTCTTTACGCTGCTGTCCGTTGTGCCAACTATGGCACAGACGACGATGGACGATATGCTATATCTTACCGTCAACGAGAATGTAACCACTGTCATTACTGCCAGTGAGCCCGTCCGTTTTGTGGACATCAGCACTGACAAGGTGGCCGGTGACCAGCCTATCAACAACACAGTCCGTCTCAAACCCAAGGAGGGCATGGACGTACATCATGACGGCGACGTGTTGGCCGTTGTCACTATCGTTACGGAGCGTTACCGTACCCAGTATGCTCTTATCTATACTTCCCATATGGATGAAGCAGTGACAGAGAAGACGATTTCCTTGGACGAGCGAGTTCCGTATAATAATCCTGCCGTCAGTATGTCAACGGAAGATATGACACGTTATGCACGTCAGATATGGGCATCACCGGCACGTTTCAGAAATGTATCAACCAAGATGCATCGAATGACTATGCGACTGAACAACATCTATAGTGTTGGGGAGTATTTCTTCATTGATTTCTCTGTGGAGAATAGGACTAACATCCGTTTCGATATTGACCAGTTAAGGGTTAAGCTCAATGATAAGAAAACTTCAAAAGCAACGACTGTGCAGACTATTGAGTTGAAGCCGGAACTAGTTCTTGATCCAACACAATCTTTCCGCTATGGCTATAGGAATGTCATTGTCTTGAAGAAGATGACTTTCCCAAATGACAAGATCCTGACCATAGAACTTAGTGAGAAGCAGATTAGTGGCCGTACCATCAATCTCAGTATCGAGTATGAGGATGTGCTTAGTGCCGATTCGTTTAACAGAGCCATACTGATGGAAGAATAAAAACGATTGAACTATGAAGAAAATAAGTAATATGAAGCCGTTACTTGTCTCTGCCATGCTCTTGCTGGCAGTGACAGGTAAAGCACAGAGCCACGGCAACCGTCTCACATTGGGCGTTGGTGCGCTCTATAAGAGAGGCTTTGATGTAACGCTTGCCGTGGAGCATGAGACAAAGAATCACAACGCCTGGGAATATTTTGCCAATGGCTATGTAAAGTGGGCAAAGGACGAATCTGCCGGACATATCACCAAAGAATCATTCTGGAACAACTATCGCACATGGGGATTAGGTGTGGCCTATAAACCATGTGTTGTACGTTCCAGAAACAAGTATGACAGTCTGCGTATCGGGGCCAGTGCTGGCAGTGATACCCATGAGGTAGTAGGTTGGGCAAACCTTGGTTATGAGCATAATTATGTTCTCCGTCATGGATGGCAGCTCTATTGGCAGGTGAAGACAGATTTGTGCATCAATGGTGAAGACCTGTTTCGTACAGGCATTGTGTTAGGCATTAAACTTCCAACAGGTTCACGATAAAAACGAGTTATTATGAAAACAAAAATATTCACGAAGCTATTCTATGCTTTATTGGCAACTATGCTGCTGACTTCCTGTGATGAACATTTCGAGGAAGATTTCTCCTGGCATAGCTGGATGCCGGGCATGGTCTATAGCACCAATGGTGATGTCACCACTTATGATAAATGTATTGAGAACGGCAATACTCCGGAAGCTGTTCTTTTCTATGTAGATGCAGCAGACGAAATATCAGGTATCGCCTATGCCGTCAGTTTGAATGCCTCTTCTCAGGATGCTTTCAGCAATCCAGACACCATTTATGTTGCTCAGGGAACTTCCACTGACATCAATGCTTGCGATGGAGAGGCAAATACAACGGCCTTGCGTTACGGTAAGATAGAATCCCCTATAGCATCAAGTGTCCAAGCTAAGTATTTCATCCCGTCCGTCAGTGAGATGTATAAGCTCTATGCGGCAAGGCATATCGTCAATGCTACCATCGAGCGATGTGGAGGGGTAGTCCTTCCTGTTGACTCTGTAGATTGCTGGTACTGGACGAGTACAGAATGTGAAGGGGCTGCCACAGACAGAGCATGGCGTTTCAGCCTCTATTCAGGTCGTTTTGAAAGCACTGATAAGCATACTTCATTGCCTGTGAGACCAATAATGATGATTCGTTTGAACAAAGAAGAACAAAACCATAACTGATGGAAGAAAGCAAAGACCTTCAGTCGCTATATAAGATATTCCGTACTTTCATCTACCTCTCTTTGGTAGTTGAGTTCTTTGAATATGCCATAAACCCGGAAGTCCTGGACTTCTGGGGTGGAATACTCGTTGACATCCATGACAGGCTCAAACTCATGGATGTTTACCAGGACGGCCACATGCTTCGCAGTAAGATTATGACTTTCCTGATGATATGCGTTACTTGTGTCGGCACCAGAAATAAGAAGCATTTGGAGTTCAATGCCAAGCGTATGGTCATCTATCCTATTACGTTTGGTGTGATACTCATGTTCTTCTCCGTCTGGGTCTTTAATCGCCATTGGAATCCAACGTTCTTCACACTCCACAGCAGCACATGGATTTACTTCGTAATGTCTGTGGTCGGTACCGTATTGGTTCATGTTGCACTTGACAATATCTCCAAATACCTGAAGGATGGCTTGCTGAAAGACCGTTTCAACTTCGAGAACGAGAGCTTTGAGCAGATGGAGGAGAAGGTGGAGAACAAATATAGTGTCAATATACCGATGCGCTACTATTATAAGGGAAAGTTCCGCAAGGGATGGGTCAATGTCATCAATCCGTTCCGTGGTACATGGGTCGTTGGTACACCTGGTTCAGGTAAGACCTTCTCCATTATTGAGCCTTTTATCCGTCAGCACAGTGCCAAAGGCTTTGCCATGGTTGTCTATGATTACAAGTTCCCGACGCTTGCCCAGAAACTGTACTATCATTATCGTATCAACAAGAAAGCCGGAAAGACTCCGAAAGACTGCCAATTCAACATCATCAATTTCGTGAATGTCGAATATAGCCGTCGTGTCAATCCTATTCAGCTGAAATACATCGGTAATCTGGCTGCCGCCAGTGAAACTGCTGAGACTCTTCTTGAATCCTTGCAGAAGGGCAAGAAAGAGGGTGGTGGAGGTAGTGACCAGTTCTTCCAGACTTCAGCTGTCAACTTCCTTGCGGCCTGCATCTATTTCTTCTGCAACTATGAGAAGAGACCTTATGACGAGAATGGTCAGGAATTGAACTTTGACAAGACTATTGACCCAGAGACAGGCATGATCAAACCAACGGGTGTTGTTCGTGACGCAATGGGTAATGTAACGACTCCAGCATATTGGTTGGGCAAATATAGCGACATGCCACATATCCTGTCATTCCTAAATGAAAGCTATGAAACCATCTTTGAGGTTCTGATGACCGATACGGAGGTGGCACCACTTCTTGGCCCATTCAAGACGGCATTTGAGAATAAGGCAATGGAGCAGTTGGAAGGTATGATTGGTACGCTGCGTGTCTTCACTTCACGTCTTGCAACCAAGGAATCTTATTGGATTTTCCATAAGGACGGTGATGACTTCGACTTGAAGGTGTCAGACCCGAAACATCCGAGTTATCTACTGATAGCCAATGACCCAGAAATGGAAAGTATCATTGGTGCTTTGAACGCTTTGATATTGAATCGACTTGTCACCCGTGTCAATACAGGTCAAGGCAAGAATATACCTGTCAGCATCATCGTTGATGAGCTGCCAACCTTGTATTTCCATAAGATAGACCGTCTGATAGGAACGGCTCGAAGCAATAAGGTCAGTGTGGCCTTGGGCTTTCAGGAACTGCCTCAATTGGAAGCCGACTATGGCAAGACAGGTATGCAAAAGATTATTACCACTGTAGGTAATGTGGTCAGTGGCTCTGCCAGAGCTAAGGAAACCCTTGAATGGCTGTCCAATGACATCTTCGGTAAGGTTGTGCAGTTGAAGAAGGGTGTGACCATCGACCGTGACCGTACCTCTGTCAACCTCAATGAGAACATGGACAGCCTTGTGCCTGGCTCTAAGATTGCTGATATGGCTACAGGCTGGATATGCGGTCAGACTGCTCGTGACTTCGTAAAGACAAAGACAGGTAGGGGAGGGAGTATGGACATTCAGGAGTCTGAGGAGTTCCGAACCAGCAAGTTCTTCTGCAAGACCAACTTCGATATGGACGAAATCTCCAAGGAGGAAAAGGACTATGCTAATTATCCAATCCCTCAGTTCTACCATTTTGATTCTCCAGAAGTGCGAGAGCGGATATTATATGCCAACTTCCTGCAAGTAAATCAAGATGTGAAAGATATGATTAAGGAGATACAAGAGTTCAATAAGAAGTAACAAAGAGAGAAGTCTCATTAGTTTGGGCTTCTCTCTTTGTATTGAAATCAGTTTTGCGTCTCCTCCGTTGTTGCAATTCTAATCTCTTCCTCTGTTAATTGGAGATGCTTGGGTAAATGAGTGTTCAATTCTAATAGTGTTGTGGTTGATTCTTTCCTGTTGTTAAGAGCAATCCCCGCATTATTTACAGCTTTATTACTTGTATGCGGGGCGACTTCTTCAAAGAGTTTGTTTTCATCCTCTTCCAAAACGTCCCTTCTTGATTGTATTTCTTCTATTGGTAGATTGAAAGCACGAATATCCGTGAGTAGAGATTCATAGCGATTCCTAACGTGTCTTACCTTTGCAGCATAGGACTTGTTGGCTTGTGATTTATTTGCTAATTCTCCATCTGGAAAACGCCATACTAGAAAAGCACTTGCAGCAGCTATGACTGAAGTTATTATGCTAACCCAAATCTCTCCACACCAAGAAAAGATGGTTCCGATTGCTCCTGCAGAAGTCAGAGCACTTAAAAAACATTTCCAGTTTTTGACAATCTTGTTGTCATGAACGTTTATATCTCCTTCTTCCTCTTGTATCTTATGGGTCCAGAGTATTTTGTCATATCTCCCGGCTATCTGAAGATAAAGTAATGTTTGTGATTTATCCATTTCTATTCTGTTTTTACCATCCATGTTTCTCAGCTTCCCATGGTGCCATCCCGTATTGATAGAAATAGCTGACCCAGTATAGATGGGATTCTAAGTGTCTCATAAAATCTTTAATATTCAGTCCATTAGGGTAGTAGGTTTTAATTTTGTCTGGTCGAATCAGACATAAGGTATCATCATAGTTTACGTGAAGCTCAGACATCGGTAGGTTGAGCATCTTCGCCATTCTTCTGATTTTACCTCCTGTTTCATATACAGAAGGGAATGTATTCCCAAAATGAAGCTTAATCAAAAGCTCAAAGTCATCGGTTATTGATGCCATGTTATTAAATTGAGCATGTACATCAAATCTGCCTGCAATCATCCTGGCCGACGGCATGTATGTCAGACCAGGATGATGCTTTGTCAACCAATTGAACTCGTTGTCAGTTAATAACTCCATGGTTTGGGGGCTGTAGAAAACCTATGTATGTCTTGTTCTCTTTTTTCGTTTTCTTCCGCTTTAGGGAACAATGTCGGGTCAAATACCTTTCTCCATTCTTCGGATGCTTCAATGTGCTTGCCTTCCTTCTCATATTGGATCGCTTTGTTCGCACGTTCTAAGGCTGTGTCAAAGTGGCAGTACCTGTCGTCGCTTAACGAAAGACGGCTTTTCTTATATATGAAGAAACTTTGCACAATCTCTTCGTATTTACTGTTACTCTTGCCGTCAGGATACGAGTCTTCAAGGAATGCAATCACATCTTCTACAAGTTGGTAAGACTTGTAAGTGAGTGTTGATGTATTTCGCACCCAGTTTTTGAGTATCTTGGTAAGTTCTCTTGTGAGGTTACTTGTGGCATCATTGGATTTTTGAAATGAGTCAACTTGTTTGCGCGGATCAAAATCTTCTTCCCAAGAACCACCGCCCTCTGTATTGGGAATCTTAAATGTGTCGTCATCGTTTTCAAGAGCAGGAAGGACTTCCACATTGTGATGTCCATCGCTAAACTCAACCAAAACAACTTTACCCCACGCATGAATCTCTTCAGTTGTAGTATATTTCTCTTTGAGTGCCTTCCTCACTTCCTGTAGGAGGCCAGAGGGGTTGTCCTTGTATTTCTCGTATGTATCCTCGTCTATCTTGAACAAAACATCTACATCCGAACCTTCTTTTATTGGTCGAATATTAGTTTTCGTCTTGTAAGAACCAAACAGGTATTGGTCGTTAGAGTTTGAATCCCTATCGTAAAAATGTTTTGCCAAACAGTCAATTATGCCAGTGTATTTTGTCTTGGCATCATTTCTTTGAGCATCAGTGAGACTCAGGTTGTTGATAAATACTGAAAACAAATTTTCTATATTCTTCATAAAACAAATTTTAATTCATTTGAAGATGTTGCAAATGTTATGCCAAAGATGACAGAAATGACTTTTTGGTGAGCAATACTGCCATTTTGTCAATGCAAACGTCATAAAAAACTATAAAAAATCACTTAAACCCCTTTGTAATTCTAATATAATCACTAAATTTGCACAAAACGCAATGATTTTAGCAAGTACAAGGCAATAAAATTTGCCTTTTAGCGTTATATAGAATATAAGCATATAATACGAATAATCATGGAGAAGAATTTCAACCGACTGAAAGTTGTTCTGGCTGAGAAGAAGAAAACCAACAAGTGGTTGGCAGAGCAATTAGGCAAAGACCCAGCAACAGTGAGCAAGTGGTGTACAAACATCGCGCAGCCTGGTATTGAAACACTCTATCAAATTGCAGAGTGTTTGGAAATTGACGTGAGGGAGTTGCTTACTCCCACGCGGGAAGAGAATATAGTAATCTACCGAAAGTAAGTTCAGCAGCGTTTATGGCACAGGAATCCAATATAAAGGCTTCTCAAAACGAGATTGTCCTGGCGGAGAACGAAATGGTCTGTTCTCTGACTAACCGCGTGGTGAAAGCCACAGAGAAAGAAATGACCCTACAGTCGATGATTGCCATGATGACTGAGGAGTATGGTTTTGCATCCGAGGATATGGAGCGAGACTTTAAGGTGAAATATATGGATGCCGATACTGGTAACACCAAGACCCAGAAGGTTGACCTCGCCATCTTCTATGCCGGCAAGGCACATGAAACCGACCAGCTCATCCGCTTCATCATCGTGGCAAAGGATGCAAAAATCAAACCAAATGACAAGTCAAAAGGAGTAGAAGCCACCATAGAGCCAGTTCTTTTCGGCACAGACTGTGAGTTTGCCTGTTGGACAAACGGTGAAGATCTGCAGTATGTCTATAAGTTTGAGGATGACTTTGGACAGCCGTCATGTGAGAATATCTCTGACTTCCCTGCTAGTGGTCAGACATTGGAAGACCTTGAAGCACAGGGTGAACGCGCTATGCCCCGTAAGCCAGCCAACGAATCGTTGGTAAAGACCTTCAAGCGTTGCCACGACTACATCTATGGCAATGAGGGCATGAAGAAGACTGCTTTCTGGGAACTTCTCAACCTTATTTTCTGCAAGCTCTATGATGAAAAAAGACGTTTCTCAGATGCTAAGCAAGGCATATCCTACCGACGTCGATTCTGGGTGGGAGTGAAGGAACAGAACACAGATGAGGGACGAGCTGCTGTAGCACAACGCATCAAGGGCATCTTTGAGGATTTGAAGGAAAGCAACATCTTCCAGGATGTGTTCGATGGCAATGAACAGATTATGCTTTCCGACCGTGGACTGGCTTTTGTGGCTAGTGAATTGGCAAAATACTCCTTCCTTGATGCAACGGTGGATGTCAAAGGAACAGCCTACGAGACGATTGTCAGCAATACATTGAAGCAAGAGGCTGGTCAGTTCTTTACTCCGCGCAACATCATAAAGTGTATGGTTCAGATGCTTGATCCAGACCAGAATACTCGTGTGCTCGACCCGGCATGTGGCAGCGGTGGTTTCCTCGTGATGGTGCTCGACCATGTGCGTCGCAAGATAGCTCGCAATCTCTATCCGGACCTTGATGAGGTGCGGTTGGAGGCAAAATACAACTCTGCCGATGTGGATGATGCTGTTCGTGAGTATGCCGAGAAGATGATTTTCGGTTTCGACTTCGACCCAGACTTGAAGAAGGCGGCACGTATGAATATGGTGATGGCTGGCGATGGTCATGCCAATATCTATAACATCAACTCACTTGAATATCCGCAGGGTTCCAAACCAGATGTACCGCTTATTGCTGATGCTGTTGCAGAAAGCATCAAGCATAGTGCAGACAAGGACTTCCATTTTGAGTTTGGAATGAACAATGCCCAAGGTAAATTTGATATGGTATTTACAAACCCGCCTTTTGGTACGAAGGTGGAGGTGGATCAGGAAATAGCTGTCCGTTATGAGCTGAACAGCAAAGCCCCGGAGGTACTTTTCATTGAGGCCTGCTATAACTTCCTGAAGCCAGGGGGCAAGATGGCCATTGTATTACCCGATGGCATTTTGGGAAATCCCAACACCGAGAGTGTGCGTCTGTGGATTCTCCGTCACTTCAAGCTCCTTGCCAGTGTTGACCTGCCTGTAGAGACCTTCTTACCGCAAGTGGGCGTACAGGCATCGTTGCTCTTCCTTCAGAAAAAAAACGACGACGAAATGCTTGTTCCTATCGAGGACGAGGAGTACGACGTGTTTATGGCCATCGTTGAGAGTGTGGGCAAAGACCGTCGTGGCGTTCCTGTTTATGTGAAAGATGATGATGGTGCAGAGCTGCTGTTCGAGAACATCAAGAAATGGCTTAGCTACGACGAGAATGGCAAGGAAGTGGTTCGTAGCCGCAAAGAGCATATCAAGCGTTTGGCTGATGACCTTCCAAAGGTCGCAGAGGCTTACAAAAATTATAAGAATGGCATTTTATGAAGGCGCGAATAGTAAATAGTAAGAGCGTACTTTCGACGAAAAGGTTTGACGGTAGCTATCATAATGCAGAGGTAAATGTCTACAACTTAGTGATAGAACAGCATTCAACTCATCGTCTGAAGTATTATTGCACGGAGATTTTCACTTCGGGTAGGAATAAACGTGTATATACGTCCAAAGAGTATGGCTATCCGTTTCTTAGTAATTCAGATGTTGTGGCTGCTAACCCATTCCTTTCATGCAAGTACAGTTCGCGTAAGTATGGATATGACGAGAGTGCGGTTTTACGTAAAGGGATGATTCTTACAGGACGAGTAGGTGCTATTGGACAAACTGCATTTGTGCCTGAATATTTGGAAAAGGCAAAAGCAATGGGTTCTGATAACATCATTCGAATTTGTGTTAAGCCAGAATACAAAAATGGGTTTATATATGCGTATCTTGCCTCCAAGATTGGAAATCTGTCCTTCTGGAAACATGCTACAGGTGGAGTGCAGCCATTTATAACCGATGCAATGGTTGGTGAATTGCCTATTCCGAACTTTCCTGAATCCTTTCAAAAAGAAGTTGATGACTTGATTCAAGAATCCTCACGGCTGCGCGAAGAGGCTGCCGAGGCGTTGGAGGAAGCAAAGCGTTTGATAGAAGAATTATTCCCTGAAGTACACACGGAACGTATAGGCCGTGTTTGTTCTTCGGAAATCTTTTCGTCCCTTGGTAAAAGATTTGAAGCATCTTTCCATCAATCTTTAGGAAAAGAATACGATACATATATAAAAGAACATTTTCAATGGGAGCCTTTGTCCAAGATGGCCTCAGTAAGTCGTCCAGATTTGTTCAAACGCAATTATGTGAAGAATGGATTGATGTTTTTGGGCGGAAGAGATATATTCTTGTCAACACCAAAGAGTGACAAATTTGTTTCTAAGACCAAAACGCCAGATATTCCTTCATTGGTTATAAAAGAAGGAACGATTCTGATGCCACGTTCTGGTACTATTGGCGAAGTCGCGATCGCGACTTCGCAACATGCTCAGAAGCTCGCTTCTGAGGATGTTATCCGCATTTCTGCGGATAACATCCTCAGAGCGGGCTATCTGTATGCGTTTCTATCATCCTCTATTGGTAAAGCCCTCATTCAAAGGTATATTTTTGGTTCGGTGATACAGCACGTTGAACCGCATCAACTAAATCATATACCAGTACCCATTTTGATTGAAGATAAAATGAATGCAATATCAGACTTGTCTATCTCCAATAAAGACAAACTTGGTAAGGCGGGTGAGTTGGAAAACAAGGCCATTTCAATGGTAGAACAAGAAATAGAAAAGTGGAACAATTAAATTATTAATGTATGTCGAAGGTACGCGAAGAATCTATAATATGCCCCAATTGCAAGGCCAAAAGCAAGTTTGACCTTTGGGAGTCGATGAATGTTGACCTCGATCCCGAATTGAGGGAAAAGATATTCAGCGACGAAGCATTTATATATACCTGTCCGGGGTGTGGTCACCGTACTGGTGTGCCATACGGGACGCTGTACCATGACATGAAACATCACTTTATGCTTTTCTTCGATTTCTTCAAGCCTGATGATTTCAACTACGAACCTGTTGACATCCCTGACATGTATGGAACTGTTGACTACACTTATCGTCATGTGACAGGCCTCTGGCGGCTGAAAGAGAAGATTCTCATCTTGGAGAAGGGATTTAACGATGTAGCCATTGAGCGCATGAAGTATATGATAAAGCATGTTCTTCATCCTGAAATGGGAGATAAGGACGTGGAAATGTATTTCGGTGGCGTGGATTATGCCGATAAAGAACTATCAGAATATGGCTCTATATCTTTCTTCTACCACGATGAGAATGATGAAACCATGTCTGCCCGATTCCCCCTGGACAGATACTTTGAGCAGTGTAAGGCCTGTGAACTGGATCCTCGCATGAAGGTGACAAGGTGTGAAAACGTGGATGAGGGCTGGATTGCCATGAAACTTAAAACTAACGGAGCATGAGTGAAGAGAAGAAACATAATGGCTGGCTGACATTCTGGGAGCATGGCTCCATGGGTGCGAAGGACTACGATGACAATGTGGTCATTTCTTCCTCGCTCGGCTTCACGGAAATCAGTGAGTTGCGTGGTGAGACCTGCATAGTCAAGAAGAACGGAAAATGCTGGCTTGCCGATGCCGAAGGAAATCTCCTGACGGCCATCGGCTATGACCGTATACTATATATAGGTGAAGACTACTATAAAGCAGGATTGCTGGTTCGTCCTTCCGATGAGATTGTTGTGGAGTATGCTGACGTGAGTCATGTATATGAATTGCTTGACGGAAAGGGCAATATCCTTGTTGGCCGCGAGAAAAGCTTCAATTACCTGTCTGAGGTATTTGATGGAGAGCTGACCGCTGCCAAGAATGGACGATGCGGAGTCATTGACTTGCATGGTAATGTGCGGATGGACTTCCGCTACAAGTATATTCAGCCGATGGGCGAAGGCTTATATCTGCCCAGCATAGAGGGTGAAGACAACTACTGGGCAACCATCATCGACAAAGACGGGCATGTGATGATACCTGCGAGCAAACAGTATCGCAATATCTACCCCTTCCACAATGGTGTTGCCAGAGCCAACCAGGATGGGAAATGGGTAATCATTGACCGTCAAGGCAAACATGTTGGAGAGTTCAGTTACTCATACGTGGAAGAATGGGGCGAAGGCTATTTCAAGGTGGAGCAAGGAAGCAAGAAAAACATCATGCGTCCTGACGGAAGCATCGTGCTGAAGGAATGGTATAATGATGTTTTCAAAGTTTGCAAAGGCTTCTTTATCTTCGGGAACACACTACGTAAATCAAAGACCAATCCCAAGACAAGATATATACAGGGTGTAGCACATGTCAATGGCGATATCATCTTCCCCATGCTCTTTGAGCGTGTGAAATGGTTTGAGGACAAGAATGCCATTTATGGTGAAATAGGAACAACACCCTATATCCTGACGCTTGACGGCGGTATCTATGATCCTGCACGGAGCCATTTGCCCCAGAAAGCAACTATAGACTTCAAGGACTTCTTCGAGAAGTTCGCTAATTGGACGCTGCCCGGCTTGCAATTCTTCTATCGTGACACCAATGCACCTGTGATTGTTGGCACCACTTATCATGTGGGTGACATTCTACGTGCCGGTTTCTTCGTGGATGTAACAACCAAGCTACAGAAGCCTGTCCACAAGACACGTTTTCTCATCGCAAGCGCACATACAGCCATGTTGTGCGAGATTGACGAAATAGTGAAGCAGAATCCTGATGTGAAGAAATGGAATCTGTGTACGCTCCATTTCAATAGCTATTTTAAGGTAATGGATGTATATGAGCGCAACGGTGTGACACAGGTCTTCCTGCTGCACATCCCTGCAGCTGCCGCCTACTTCATCGGTCATGACGAAACTGCCATGAACTTCGTGAATGAAGCGACAGGACAGGAAACCACACTCATAGATTTAGCAAGAAAGAGCCTTGACAATAAGATGCAGATGGAGGTACATCCCCGTTCACTTGATGCCGACTGGTGTGTCAGGATGGAGCATCCAATCGGTCTTGATGATGAGTTCTATCCAGTTCCTCTTGCTCCGATGGAAGAGCCGATAGAGGGTGAGGTGGCTCACCTGAGTAGTTTGATACATATGCTCTCAGAAGATGCAGACCTCGACGGGTTCATTAAGGAAGAAGATAACTTCCCGTATCATGGCGTTAAGGATAGTGTCTGCGAGGGCTGCATCTATGCCAATGGTATTCAAGGTCATGGCGAAGGCTGTGGGCGACTGTTTATCAAGAGTTTCCGTGAGCGTTACCTCAAAGGTCGTTGTGAATATCGGAAGACCGACATAGTTCAACCGTCAGAGTTTGAGCGTAGAGACCAACGGGAAAAGAAACTGGCAAAAGAAGCTGTTGAAAAACAATGCGACAAGTATGCTGTTGACTTGCTCAGGAAGTTTGTGAACCAGCGTCTTGACGGTGATATAAGGAAGTTGAAAGACTTCGACTTTGACAGTCTGAGGGACGACCGTGAGTTTGGCGATGAAAGAGACATCACAGTCTGGGGACTCGAAAGCATGCTGATAAAAGCTGTCGTAACACTTGCTTTTGCTGACACCTGGTCAGGCTTTACCTACGAAAGCATGGACAAGCATAAATATAAAGCAGATCCCATCAACATTACAAACACCATTTTTGGCATTCATTTTGAGGACTATTATAAAGCCCTTGAAACATACCATGTGCCAGACGAACTGAAAGAGCGTGTGATTCGCTTTGGGAAGAAGATACATACCGTCGGGAATATCATGGTTCTGCCATTTGGCCTGCGTCAGATGCGCGACACGAAACCCATGGGACGTGGTTACATGGATGTATTCCTTCGTGAGTTTCATAAGATGATGAGTGGTGAGAAGAAGTGTAACATGAAGATGTTGGATGCTGTAGGTCTAAAGAAGAAAGAGATAGTAGGCTTCCGCACGGAGCAGAATTTCAAAAACATCGTATATGGGCTGATGCTCGATGATTTCCTTGACGGCTCAGGGAAACCGAAACAGGTGTTCCAAGGCTTGTTCAGTTGGGAACCTGGTATCACCCGTGAAACATACCTGAAAGCAGCAACAGAGTTCCTTGACTTCTGTGAGCCGTTTGTTGATAAGAGAGCAGACAGAATCATAGAGAAGTTAGACAACATACTGAAGAATAATCAATAAAATACAATACGTTATGGCACAATTAAGAAAACCCGTACATGATGATGGTCCTGTAAACGCAGGAGAAAAGCGTTTGCTGGATTTTCTGAGTGTGTCGTTGCCAAACAACTACATCGTGATTCCCAATCTCAATATCCCCATCACTGGACAGAACAGAGTGATGAAGTATTGGGAATATGACTGTATTGTCGTGGCACCTCATGCGGTGTATCACATTGAGAACAAGGACTGGGGTGGCAATCTGGAAGGTGACGACTGGGCATGGTTCCGCAGTGGTCAGGAAGTTGCCAATCCACACAAGACGGCAGGATTGAAGAGCCGAATACTGGCGAGTAAAATAAAGAACCAGCACCCAGACTGGCGGTTTGGTCAGATACTGACAGCTGTCACGCTCAGCAATCCCAATCAGTCCAAGTTCGGTCTTGACCCTACCTGTGACTGCTACAAGCAGACGTTTACGTTGGGAGCGGAACTGACAGAGTTCCTGACCAATCCAGAAATGATAGGGCGTACTCCCGGCATGATAGCAGACTTGCAAAATAATATCGTTGACTATCTTACGGGACAGACAGTGGAACGCCGCCGGTCAGAACGGAAAGAGATTTTCAACTATGATATTGAAGAGGTGCTTCAGGAAACAGAGGAGTTCACAGAATACCTTTGTGTGCCAAAACTTATTGCGTCGGCTCACTATAAGGTGCGCGAATATCCTCTTGATATAGCAGGCAAAAGCCCAGCTGAGTTGAATAAGCTAAAACTGCAGGTGCAGAATGCATATATGGCTCAGGAGAAAATAGGTTCTTCTCCATTCATTGTGAAAACAGAGTGTCGGATGAATGAGCAACAGACCTATTATTATGAGATTAGCCGCTATCAGGACGAGAGTACCCTCAGAAGCAAATTGCGTCAGAAGACATTCAAGCAGACAGATAAGATAAGTATCATGCTCGATGTGGCTAATGCCCTGAAGGAAGCTCATAAGGAGCAGGTGTACCATCGTGATGTCCGTCCAGAAAACATCTATGTCTATGAAGGAGGAAAGGCAGCACTTGCCAACTTCGGCATGGCTTGGTTCGTGGAACATTCTGATCTGAGTTTTACCGTAAAGCCGCAAGCAGACATCAAATCACCTTACACCGCACCTGAGCTTTTGGAAAGCGATGTATGCTCTGGCAGTGACATATATTCTTTGGGTGTCATCTTCTATGAGCTGATGACTGGTAAGCTGCCTTTTGACAGCGTACTCACATTTACTACTGCGCTTGGAGGACATTTATCAGAAGACTTGCTGCCCAGCAAGGTTTCAAAAGACCTTCCTGAATGGATGGATGAGGTGGTTAAGCATACTATTATTGCCGATCCCTACCAAAGGTGGCAGGAGGCTGACGAGTTCATCAATTTCATCAAAGAAGCGATTGAAGATGAACAAAAGAAGTCGTCACCCTCAGCTGCCAATACAGGCTCTTCTAATACAGGTGGCACTGTTGCTTATTTGAAGGATATGAAGCCTGGTGTCAAGGTCTCTCCATCAATGACTCTGCACGAGATTCTCGGACGTGGAGGTTTTGGCCGAGTATTCAAGGTCTGGCATGACATGCAGAAACAGTATCTTGCCATCAAAATTTTTGAGCGTGATGCCTCTGTAGACAATGCCATCAATGAGTTCGAGGCTTTAAAGTCTCTCCACCATGATAATATCGTCGAATTCAAGTTTAATGACCGCACCACACAGGGGCTGTTCTATACGTTGATGGAGCTGCTTGAAGGTGAGAACTTGCAAAACTACACAAGAGGTGACCTTCGTCTTCCTGTCGATGAGGTTTATAAGATGGCCACCCAGATATTGAGTGCGTTGGTCTATATGCAGGAAGACAAGAATCCTCCCGTCTTCCACCGAGACATTAAGCCAAGTAATATCATGTGGCACAAACGCCAAATCTACAAGTTGATAGACTTCAACATCTCAACTACAACCGATGACAAGTCCTTCGGCGGTACATTCCCTTACATGGCTCCAGACCTTGTTGTCTCTGGGAACAAAATAGACTGGGACAAATCGGCAGACACGTTTGCATTGGGCATCACCATTTATGAGCTACTTGCTCATGCCTATCCCTGGCCGGGCAGTTCCATGCGTCCCAATATCCACATGCTGCCTACAGACATCCGCTCATATAATGATAAACTGACGGATGAGATGGCAGACTTTGTGATGAAGTCTATTATCACAGACCGCACCAAACGTTTCAGAACCGCAAAGGAAATGCTTGAAGCGTTGGTAAAGATTGGCGTGGATGGAATTTTGAAGGACACTTCAATGATTGTTTCCATGTCAAAAGACTTCGATGCTAACCCCGTCGACTATATCAATTCTCTTTATAGCCAGAGTCGTCACGGCAATGGAGGTACACGTGCTGGTGCAAAAGCCCATCCTTTTGATGCCTTAACCTATACGCAAACCAAACTGGATAAAGAGTTGATAAAGGATATTCTTGCTCTCAAATACAAGTTAATCATCATTACTGGTAATGCTGGTGACGGAAAGACTGCATTTATTCATCAGATCGAGAATAACGGAGAGAACAGGACTCCCTATCAATCCAATAACGGTTCACAGTTCTTCATCAATGGGGTTCGTTTTGAGTCAAACTATGATGGCTCTCAGGATGAGGATGACAAGCTAAATGACGATGTGCTTTCTGAATTTCTTAATCCCTTCAAAGGACTTAGTGACTATACCGAGGCCAACGAGGGGCGTGTGATAGCCATCAATGAAGGACGTTTGGTTGATTTCCTTTCAACCCGGCCAGAAGAGTTCAAGAAACTGCAAGACAACATTGAAGAATACTTCTATCAAGAAGGACATGCAGAGCTGTTGCCAGGTCTCATGGTTATTAACCTCAATCTGCGTTCCGTTACAGCCCGTGACGGCAATACACCAAGTTTGCTTGCGCAACAAGTGAAGAAACTCACACGACCGGAACTTTGGACAAAATGCAATGGATGCCCCATTGCCGACCGTTGTTACATAAAATACAATGTCGATACCTTCCAAGACAGCAGTGCTGGAGATGAGGTTATCAATCGTCTGGAATGGCTTGTCAGAACGATTGTTTATAAGAAGGAGTTACATATCACCATGCGTGACCTTCGTTCCATGATTGCATGGATGCTTACACGCGACTATTCATGTGAGGAGGTAAAGCAACTGGTTGAATATGTGAAGACAGAGAATATTCCAGAGTATTACTGGCAATACTATTATTTCAACATTACCGCCCCTGAAGCATGGCCAGCAAAGGACTTCATGCTGCCAGGTTTGGAGTCACAAGACCGTCTTATTAAGTTACTGCGTCAGACAGACGTGGCTGGTGTTGCATTGCCGGCATACGACAGAGACCTCTATTATAAGACAAAAAATCCGAATGACTATCTGATTTTCAGTGACAGAAAGAGAAGCCTGTTAAAAGATTTCAATAACGCCAATGTGATAATCCCAGCTTACGAGGTGAAATCCGACATAATCAGGATGCAGGCTACAGGCAGACATAAAAGCTTTGTCCGTCATCAATACTTTGAGGGAACAATTGATTTTAGAAGGCGTTTGCCATATCGATATGCAAGCCGATTTGAGGAACAGCTGAGAGTTGAGGATCCAACTGCCCTTGCCGAAACAATGCAGGATTTGGCACGAGCCATATCAGCCAGTGAGGGGTGTGACAATGCCCAACTGACGGATGGCTATCTGCTGCTGGCAAGCTCCAGTGTTGGTGATCCAATCTCAAAGAGCTACCGCCGCTTTCCATTAGATGAGTTTGAGTTGTTTGCCAACAGGACAGACCATCTCACAAAATACATTGAATATGAGAGTGACAGTCTCACTTTCCGTCATAAGCAGGATAAGTTCATTCAACTGACGGTAAGTCTTGACCTATATGAAATGCTACAGTACATTCGTGCCGGATTCAGTCCGTCTGTTAATGACCTCCGTGGCCGTTTCATCGAACTTCAGATATTCAAGAACCTGTTGGAGGCAAAGACGTACACAGAGATTCTTGTAACAAAGAATAATCGTAAGTTTACTGTCGTTCGTCTTGATAACATGCGACATATTGTAATTGAACCTCTTAACGCTTAAAAAAGAACGGTTATGATATTGAAATTGAAAAAAGGAACAGGTGTTAAGGCCTTTCTTAATAAAGACATATTATATGTCGATGTTAAATCTGTAAAACTCGACCGTGTATTGACAAACTTGTTTATCAAGATGTATGCTGACGGCGCACCAGTATCATTGGCATATCGCAAGGAATACACCATAGAAACATTGAAAGATAACCTTGGCACACTTGAAGGGCAGGGTGTTATCAAAGGCGTAAAGGACAATCCAGATGGCGTAGAGGATTGGTTGCGTAGTTCACTGCTTGAACTGGTCAACCGTGGTAATGTCATTAAAGAGCATGTTTCAACTCTCAAACCGCTTCATTTACTCAGTTTTCGCGTCCAGAATAGTAAATTCTGTCGTGATTACCGTGCTTCTGACCAGTTATACCTCATGCTTAAAATCAATCCAGAAGTCATGAAGGGATTGGTAAAATATCTCAGTAAGGGTTGGGACAAGAGTACTGGGGATATTATCACTCAGGAAGATTTGGACGTTGATACTGCGGGTATTCTTTATATTACCAAGCCATTGCGTGAACGAAAGAATATGAACAAGGAAGCAGGCATTATTCCTTTACCATTCTTGGAAAAGCAAGCACAGTTGTTCAATGATGACATTCGTAGGCTGCTGATATACAAGGATAAGTTACCCCGTGCCGTGTTCATTGATTATCTTAGAATCCTTTGTGGTTTGCATTTGGCTTTATACACCATGAAGGTCGTTTATCTCCTTCCAAAGATGGTGGAAGCTGGAACACGGGACATCAAAGATGACTGGTCGATGGTCGTTGACCTGACGGATAACCTTGATAGCATTGTTTCGCCATATGCTTGTAAGGATATAGAACTTATGGAGAACAGTTATGGAAGATATATCCGTGCCACGTACATGGTGGACATCATTCAGGAGCGCAAAGAGTGTGGTATCGATGAAGCACTCCGAATCCTGAAAGAAGAAAACGACAAGAAGGGTGAATACTATGAACTCATACTGAAGGGTATCAAGAAAACATTGCCCGAAAAAGATGAAAAGGAGTTTGACCAGGAAGATTTTAATGAAATGCTGGAGTATTTTCCAGACAACGACTATTTCGACATGTTCGTCCATGTACTCGAAAAGTCGAACCTCGGCAGCTACCAGTATCGCTATCTTCGTGAGTTTATCGACAGTGTTTGCATGAAGAATAGTCCTTCAATGCTGATGGCCGATAGTCGTTCAAAGCGTCATCCTCGCAGAGGGGCTCTCGGTTCAAAACTGCTCGAAACTTTAGTGCAGCTTCTTGTGTTGAAAGAGAAGCCAAATGGGGGCTATGAGACTTGTTCTCTCTCCATCGACGAACTAGCTGCTGCTATCCGTAAAAGATATGGACTTATCATCAATGGCGTTGGCGAAGAACGTTTTGCCGATTGTGATGTAGAGATGAATGCTGCTTTTACTGCCAATATGGATGCATTTAAGAATAAGTTGCGCCAGATTGGTTTTTACACTGACATGAGTGATGCTTGCATCCTTCAGAAGATTCGTCCACGTTATAAATTGGAAGACTAATGGAAAATATTAAATCATTATATTACGAACGCTTCATCCAGCATGTAGTTGAAGCTTACTCGTCAAAGTTGCAGGCTGCCAAGCCAGGTCATTGTATGAAGATTACAGGGTTGGCTCTGAAAGAACTTCGCGTTCTTCTTCCCTTACTTCGGCCTTTGAATGATAATCTGGAAGTGTACATCCTTTCTGAGACAGAAAAGGGCAACGAGTTTATACATGCCACAAAATTGATCGAGATGCGTAATAATCCCGATAAGGCTGTTCTGATTCTCGTGCCATCCAATAGCCGGACATCGGCAGAGGATTCTTATGGCGATGCAACATTCCAGAATCTTTCAGCTGCTGATTTGCACTTGTCATTCTACTATAAACTTGTAAACGAGTTACCTGATAAAAAGGAATATCTGTGGAAACAGATGTGCGACTTGTTTGATGAGGTTAAGCCATCAAGGGCGACAGTTATCAATTATCTGCTCTATCTTGAACTGAACCATTATGACATAGAGGCATGGGGTAATGGATTGTTCCTGTTTGGAATGCTTCCTGACAGAGATCTCGTAAAGGATGATGGAGCAATCCGGCGACGTTTCATGATAAATTTGGAAAAAGTGTCCTCTGTTTTGGCTGATTTTTCTGTTACTGCCGTTGACCGTATTGCCAATCTTCCCCTTCAGCGTAATTCCGTACAGAAAGACCTGATGGCGTTTCTGACGCAAGAGAATGACCTCAATGATGCAGTTTCTTTGTATGAGAATATCCATGACTGCCATCCTGAGTTCAACTATGCTTCGATGCCTTGGGTGTTACCGGGTGATGGTGGTCCAGTTAAGGTTGTCGTTGACTTAGTTCCTGGTAAAGAACCCAAGAAGGAATTGGTTAAAGACCCAGATACAGGAGATTACGTACTGAGTATTCCTGAAGATAAGAAAGGGAAAGTATCGTTTACCATTACCACAACTCCTTCTCCTAAGGATAATCCTGACATCGTTTCGTTTGAGATAGCTCTCGTCAACATCGATGACTTCTCCGAAGTGGGAATTGTAAAGAAAGCAAAGGTCGGAACCAACAAACGAGCAAGCCGCAAGTTGTCATTGAATATTCCGAATGGGATGTTCGATGATGGTGAGTATTTGCTTCGTGTTAGGGCTTTAGACGAGAATGGTATTGTTCTCGATATGAAAAAGGAGTTTAAGGAGGAGCGTGTCCAGGCCGCGTGGCTTGATGCTAAAGAAGAGAATCCTAATCTTCAGATGGAACAATATCGTTTGGAACAACATGTAGCCTATTGTAATGAATCTGACGTTTTCACCATTGACAATACAGGAGAGGCTGGTGGTGAAGGAGAAGTAGATAAACGAGCTAAAGTGAACAGTTTGACACAGGCGATTATTCATTATCGTAGCATCCACCTTTCTAAGGATGAAGAATTGGATTTGCCAGAAGGTGGAGCTGACCATAACAAATGGATTGAAGGAACCCTCAATAACACTTATCAATTTGACTTTGGTCCAGCATATGCCTATCAGATTCAATTACCGAAGAAACTGATACAGCTGGAGTCTACATTCTTGGAAAATCCAAATGACTTTGGATATGTAGAAGCGTTCCTCAGCGGAAATCCAACAGATGCGACACTTCTTGATCCGACTGACACGGCCAAACAGCATCCTTTGTTTGTTCCTGTTAACAATATTGAAATACCTGCTGAATTAGCTGCGCTACGAAGTGACCTTTTTGAACTTATCAAGGAGTCTGCAGAAAACTCATCAGGCTTGACATGCACTTTGGATTTTACGGAGAATATCGGTTTAGTCAAGTCGTATCTTTCCGAGTATGATACTTGGCTTCGTGGCCTTCTTGAAAAAGAAATGGACTCGGATGCTATTATCAACATACAGAATCTTGACACTGTAAATCTCACGATGGAAATGCCTGATGGTTCTTTATCGTCAATGAAATTGATTGCACCGCTACATCCTTTGCGTCTAGCATGGATGGTAAATTTATATGAACTATATCAGGATTGGGAAGAACGTACACTCGCAAATCCCAAATATCTCAAGTCATGGTATCGCAAGCTTGACAAGCTCTTTCAGGGGTTGATTCCTATGGAGATAGCCGCCCTAGTGCTCTGCGAGGACTCACTTAAAGAAGCATACCAATACATTGGTGAATTGACTTTTGGATGGGGAACTTATGCACAGCCATCTTTTGGGCAAGAAGATGCTTTTGCATCGGGCTATCGTCAATTGAAGTCATATGCAGCTATGCTATTCAACGTAGCTAGAGAAAAACGCATAGATAGTGACGTGAGCTTGGGCTTGGTTGTTAGACACCTGTTTAATTATGGATTGTCACATCCATATACGGAAAAACTTGTCATCAATCTGTTTAATGCTGGTGATGCTGCTGTATTTGCACAAGCACTTGTAGAGCTGGAGAAAATAGGTCTTGGACTTGATTTGACCTACGAGATTCGCTTGTTCTCTGACAACAATATGTTGCAGTCAGGAGAAGCCTTCAAAGCACTTCTTGACCCAGATGCAATCAGCGCAGCTGAAGCTGAAGTATTCTCACAAGCTTCTGCAAATAGGCTTTTCCCGAAATTGCGTTTTTCTTTGAACAAGGTAAGCGATTTTATCGATGACCATGACAAGTATCAGGCACATCTGTCATTCCTTGTCAATCCATTTGCAGTTCATACAGAACCTGTACGTCCAGATGAATTAAGTCGTTCTTTCTACCTCAATGGAACGATATGCAGGAATGTCGTGAATGCAACCAAGGAAGGTAAATCTTTTGTATGGAACAGGTATTTCTCAAATAAGACGATGCCGAACCCTGTTTCGGAATCTGCTAATATGGAAGTTAGCCTTTTTGCTCGATTACAACAGACAACCAGTATGATTCTGTCATCGACTTGGGAAGAATCTGTACCTGCCACGACTCTTCGCTTAAAGGAGAATGATATGATGTTGTTGTCATTCATTCATGACAGCAGTGACTGGGTAATTACTTTCGACAAGAATATGGGGCCGGAATTTTATGATCTCCCTTGCCTTGGTGACAGTGACATTCCATATCTGCTTGATTATGTACCAGGAGAAGACGCAACAGGCGTGTCGTCTTATCTGACTACAAAGCCGACAAGTGAAATCGGAGCTTTAATGATACCTCTCTTCCGTGAATATGGAATAGATCTGGAAAAGTATGATAACTTTAAACAGATTTTGGAAGATGTGCGCTCTGTTAGCAGTTCTTTGATTATGCAGGTCAATGCCACCTCTCGAAAGGGCTTCGAAGTAATTGGTACGACACTTACTAAGCGTTTCTTGGAAAAGAAAGGTATTATGAAAGAGTCGTTCCTAATCCCCGTTGACCTCCATAAAAAACTATTCGTTGAATTAGACAATGACAATAAGGAACGAGCAGATAATCTTGTTGTAAAGATAGATCCAGAGAAGAAGGAAATACTTTTCACGGTTGTTGAGATTAAGTGCAGGAATGCTCATTATAATGCAGATGAACTGCATGAGAAAATTGTTAATCAGATAGAGAACACCATCTTTGCGTTGCGTTCTCATTTTGAGATTGCAGTTGATGGTAACGACCGTCTTGACCGCGAATTGAAGATAATTGAACTGAAATCCTTCTTGGAGTTTTACATTCGCCGTTCTTTGAGATATGGGCAGTTAAACCCAGAGTTTGCACATGAGTATTTAGTGTTCCTAAGTAAGTTGGCAGATGGATATACTATACGTTTCAAGGAATTGGGCGTAATCTTTGATTTCACCCAGTCAGAACGACAGAAGAAGAGCTTCTATGGTGATGCCGTTATATATACAATGGGCCGACCCGTGATTTTTGACGAAATCTTGTCTGATACAGGAACACTTAACACTCAGGTTCTCGAAGCAATGGATAAGGAAATAGTCAACTTCTTCGAGCCAACTTTCACTCCTGCAATTGAGAGTCGAGAAAGCACTCCTGAATCTCCTGCTCACAAAGAAGATGCGATAGATTCTGTAACTGACATTCCAGATGATTCAGATTATGAGGTGATAATACCTAAGTCGGCGAAACCTATACTTCCTACGAGTGAAAATAATACCTCAGAAGAGAAGGAGATGGGAGAAGGCAACCTGGTACCAGAAGTCTCAGATGAAAAACCTGTTGATGTTCCACAGACAGAACACGCCCAACCTGTTGAACCGATTATCACCCCACGACCGGAGAACCCGGAGCCAGAAGTGATAGAAGCTCCAGTACCCGATGATCCCAACTATGTAGAACCACAATGCGATGTCATTATTGGAAAAAACAGCGATAGTCCACAATTTGGCCTATTGGGTAAAATGATAAGCAATGGTCGTGTGATTGGAATGGACTTGAATGAATGTAATACAATTAGTCTGTTTGGTGTTCAAGGTGCTGGAAAGAGCTATACGATTGGTTCTGTAACAGAGATGGTTCTTCGTCAGTTCTCGAAAGTGAACAAATTGCCAGCTCCTATGGCGAGTGTTATCTTCCACTATAGTGAGAGCATGGATTATGCGCCAGAGTTCACCTCTATGGTATATCCGAATGATGAGAAGGGACAACTTGCAAAACTGAAGGCTGAATATGGTGCAGAAGCAGGGTGTATTAAAGATGTAATACTTCTTGCTCCTGAAAGTCAGGTTGAACAAAGACAGGCAGAATATCCTGACCTCGAAGTCCATCGAATTGGATTTGACTCTTCTGAACTTGCCGTTCGCGACTGGATGTTCCTGCTTGGTGCAATGGGAAATGATTCTACATACATCAAAGAACTAAAGCAGATTATGAAATCATGTCGCTACAACATGTCATTGCAGAATATCCGTGATGGTGTTGCAGATAATGGCCACATGAGTACTTCTCAACGTTCACTTGCTGAGCAGAAATTAGATTTTGCCGAAGAATACATTACCGACGGCAACAAACTTCAGCAGTACTTGAAACCTGGTCGTTTGATTATAGTAGACCTACGTGACGAATTCATAGAGAAGGATGAAGCACTTGGATTGTTTGTGGTAATGCTCAATATCTTTTCAAGTGTTATGAAAGTTGATGGTAAGGCATTTAACAAGTTCATAGTTTTTGACGAAGCACATAAATATATGAACAATAAGGAGCTTGTGGGGTCAATAACTACAGCCATCCGAGAGATGCGTCATAAAGGAGTGTCAATTATGATAGCAAGTCAAGATCCTATGAGTTTGCCAACTGAGATAATAGAGTTGAGTTCGATTGTCGTAATGCATCGTTTCAGTTCGCCGGCATGGGTTAAGCATGTGCAGAAAGCGATTACACCTTTGCAAACATTGACAGCAACGGAGATGGCGGCATTGGGTTCTGGAGAGGCTTACTTGTGGGCCAACAAGTCTTCTGATAAGGCCATCACTCAACGTCCAATTAAAATTAGCATTCGACCACGTGTGACAAAGCATGGTGGCTATACTATTCAAGCTGTTAAGTAAATGGAAGTTTTTGAATATACAAATAAAGGAAGTCGGGATGAGAACCAAGACTATGTAGTTCATGGCTCTCTTCCAGACGGTTCGGGCATCTTTGTTGTTGCAGATGGAATGGGAGGCTATTCTGAAGGAGCGGCTGCTGCAAAGGTTGTCGGGGATGCATTGTTGGATTTCATCGAATTGAATTTCGACCAATATTCTCCGATTGAGCTTTTGAAGGAGGCTATCCCTTTTGCCAATGATGCCTTGATGTTGAAACGTATGGCTATGGCTGCAAAACAAATGGGAACTGTGGTTACTGTGCTGGTTATATCTGATGGTAATGCTTATCTTACATGGTTGGGTGACAGTCGAATCTATATGTATAGAGACGACCATGAGGTCTATCGTACAGAAGATCATTCTATCGTGAATGAGATGGCAAAAATAAAGACGCTGAGTGCTTCCAGTTATGAGAAATACGCTTCTATTGTCACAAAGTCTATTATGGGGAATACTCCTGTAGATATAGCTCCCATAAGAAAAATTGAAGTAGAAGAGGGGGATATCTTTATTCTTTGCACTGATGGTTTTCACAAGGAAATAGATATGACAAAAGCTCTGAACTACAATGATAGTAAGAAAGAAGAACTAGATGCACTCGCGAACGATATAACTGACAACTATTCGTTTGTCAAGGTGAAAATTTAAATATGTAAGAATAGCAACTTAAACCAATAAACAATATGTCTGGAGGATTCCTAGCATTTAGGTGCAGCAATTATGACAATACTGCTGAAAGGGAGCAGTTCAGGTTGTTGTGTAAGAAAATGAAATCAAAGTTTGCAAAATCAGACAGTTTCTATCTGATGATTGGCAACTACAATATATTCGATTGTGAATTAGATGCAATTGTTATTAAACATGATGCTATTATAGCTGTTGAATTTAAAAATTATGGTGGAAACATTGTTGCCCGTGAAAATGGTGATTGGACATCAAATGGTACTTCCATAAAGGGTGGTTCTCGAAAAACGGTTTATCAACAGGCAAGAACTAATCATTCTTCTTTAAGAAATGGATTAAAGGATCTCGGCATAAACCCATTATGGCTTAAAGATCTTCCTACTATTGTTGTTTTTAACCAGACAATATCTTTGGACAACCAACTCTCAGGGAAGGTTAGAAGTTGGTTACATGTTACAGATAACGCACACTTCATTGATAAAGTAGAAGACATTACATGTGCTTCAACTAATATATCAAATGTAGATATTATAAACCTTGCAATTAAGTTGAATCTCAATCCCTTTCTAATTGAAGAACTGAGTAGCTACTCACACGGCAATGAAGATGAAACGGAAGAAAGTCTATCGCAGGAACAGGAACATGCCGAAATATCTATTGCAATTGATGATGAGGTTGAAGAAAACATATGTCAAACTCAAACTGATATCAAGGATATTATTGATTCCTATGATAGATTTACGCCAAATCACATTTTCAATTTAAGACCAAATCAGGTATTTGTTTTTGGTACTGATAAGAAAGGTTCTCAAAAATATGGTGCAGCAGGTCTTGCGTCTAAGAAATTTGGTGCGCAAGTCGGAGTCATAGATGGCCCTACTGGTAATTGTTATGCGTTGCCAACAAAGGGATTTGCTCTTTCTGACTTAGATAAAGCAGTTATACGTTTTATAGATTATGTAAACGCAAATAGTCATCTTACATTCCTTGTCACACCTGTTGGTTGTGGCCATGCAGGTTTTGATGTAAAACAAGTTGCAAATATGTTTAGAAGTCTAATCGATAAGAGTAATGTGATGCTTCCAGAAGCCTTTATACAAGAGTATCGTGCTGACTTAAATAAAGAGTCCTTCAAACAGCAAACTTCTGCAATTAAAAAGCAATCAGAGGTATTAGAGAAAGGTTCAGACCCTCTTGAAAGTTTTCTTTCTTTTTATGATGATCGCCTTCATAATGTAATTCGTTATTTGTTAATAAACAAAATAGAATTCAATTCAAATGGGAATTTTGTCATATCTGATGAATCTGGAACTGTAATTGCAGAAGCCGAGTTGGGCATATTGTCAGAGAAAGTTGTGTTCTTCCCTTTCAACAGTCAAAGTGAACGAGCTTTCAAGAACAATGGATTCGTTATCTTGACACCATCAGAATATTTACAATCAAAAGCAAAGTAAAATGTCAATAAGATTGAACAAAATATGTCGGGAGTTCAATATTGGAATTACTGCTGCTATAACTGAACTAGAAAAGAATGGTATATTCCAATACGAGGCCAATCCCAATACCAAAATATCCGACGAGCATTATGAATTGCTCGTTAGGACTTTTGGCAAAGGAATCCGTTTGCAGGCATTGCCATGGCGTGAGGATAATTTTGGTACAGATCCTGAAGCTAATCGCGAGGAAGTGAATTCTCATAGTTGGAACAATATGCGCAATGATACAATTATTGTAATGCCAACTAGATATATACTTATTCCTAAGGATCAGAATTGTGATTATTTTAGCTTTTGGACTTATGATGATTTTATTACAAACTGCCCAGGTGCAATTGTTGATGGAAAAATAATTCGAGAAAGGCTGAAGAATCCAACTGGGACTATCCCTGTTATGCCTTATATTCCAGAACCGATAGAACATAATTTGGTGGAAAAGCCTCAGGAGGTATTTAAAGTGTCTAATCAAGACAACGCAACAAAAGTTTCCGTACTAGGCTCTATCGATTTATCTGCTCTTAATACTTCTACACGTCCTAAGAAAAAGACAAAGGAAGAAAGAATGCAGGAAAGACAGGCAAGAAAGGCTGCAAGGCAGACACAGAAACAGCCAGAAGTGGCAGTACCCCATGGTGCTAGTAAGTATGCTATTCGCGATATATGGCAGCGTTTTGTTGATATCCAAGAGAAACTAATAAAGCAAAGATGTTCTCCTATATCTATTGAGCCTAATTCTGTAGAAGTGGAGAATGACAAACTTTATGTAACAGTAGATGAAAGTTGGAGCAAGCAACAGATAGATTCTATATTTCGGGAAAAACTTGGTGTAGAGGATTATGACCTAGAGTCAGGTTCTATACTCGTTGATGAAGGTAAATGGGATGCTCTTTCAGAATCTGACATGGTTGAAATCCGTCATGCCCTATCAGAATGCTATATTGAATTAGACACTACGCCAGCTATAAACGTAACAATTAGTTATGCTAATGATATGGGACGTTCTGACCAATTGTCAATAGAAGATCTATGCCAATTAGATGCCATATTAAAAAATGGAAATCTTATCGAAGGGCATATTGATGATACTGTAGCATTTATTTCTAAGGTTTCAGTTAATCGGGAAGACTATCTTCGATATCTTTTTGGTAATCATTATGTAACCTATGAAAAGAAGAAGAAAAAGCAAGAATCTCCACAAATTGTAGAAGCTTTTGAATACCATAATGAGTATCTTACTTATGGAACACTATGCCATTATGAAAGTATAGGTCTGCGTTGTAAACAGTATTCGCTTATATTCAAAGTCAATAATGGAGTAGCAAAAGAAGAACTAAAGGATTGTTTTGATTGTTATTATCCGAATACAGATACATTTGAATTCAAGCGCACATTTACACAGAAAGACCCTTGTAAAGAAGATTATATTCAGGAAGTGAATGACAATATCAAAGCATTCTTGGATGAAGCAACTATATATTGTCCTCAGGATGATATAGAGATAGAAGTAGTGTTCTCATACACTCTATCAAAACATCAGCTTGTCAGGAAAAAGTTTCAAGAAATTGCCCAATATGTTAGTGGGCGTGAAGGCTATAGCTTTAACGAAGAAACTGGTGCTATTGGTATTGATTTTAATTGGAGAAAGGAGAATATCTCGGAATTGATAGCCGATATTGAGAATGCTATACCATTCATTAAAATCAACGTTCATGATGATCATCGTTTTAAGTGTCAAGTCGAATCCAAACTTGTTGGTTATGATGAACTAAAAACTTCACTTGAAGAGAAATATGAAGATATTTCTGTTACAAATGACAGTATTAATCACCAGATACGGATACGCCTGCCTTACGTAGAATCAGACTTATATGAACCATTATGTTCAAGACTTAATAATGATTTGTTGCAGATTAGCGTAGTTGGACTTAATGTTGTATTCGCTCCGAAGATTGAGGGCAAGATCCGTCTTAATATCAACTATAATTCCGAATCAAGACTAGAAGATTTGGAGGATAGTATTAAGGATATGCGCCGCGCAGACTTCGGATTTATGCTTGGCGAAAAAGAAGTTCCATTTGGAAAACTGCTAAAAGCGAACTACCCAGATTTGATATTTGATATAGATGTTTCAGATGACAAGAAGGAGTCTATCATTGAGGCTTTTGAGTCAAAGGCTATAACGACAATTATCCCAATTCTTACAGGTGATTTGGAGAAAATCTCTCGCTTGAAGAATACTTTTACTATGGCAACGACGGGGCAGAAATTGATAAATCCTCGGCTACAAAATTTTATTTTTGATTCATCTCAGGCGACAAAGACTCCTGACATAGATCTCATACTAAGACATGACGGAACCGTATATAAAGAATTTTGTGACCACTTGTTAAATGAAAGAATAAACGAATCACAGAAACAGGCCATAATCAAGGCAATGTATGCTGAGGATTTGGCCGTGATTCAGGGGCCACCAGGAACAGGTAAGTCAACAGCCATCGCTGAACTTATATGGCAGCTTGTCCGTAAGGGATTACAGTTCGGAAATAAGCGGGAAAGAATTCTTCTTACATCTGAGACAAATCTTGCCGTTGATAATGCTATTTCGCGTATTGTCAATAGCAAGACAAATTTGGTTAAACCTGTCCGTTTCGGCGGAGAAGAGAAACTTGAATCAGAAGGGCTTCAGTTTTCAATAGAATTGATGAAGCGTTGGGTCGAGGAAGGTGATGCCTGCCTGACAAGTGAGGAAACCGATGAAGAATCTGATACACCTACAGAAAATAATCTTATTCTCAAAAACTGGTTGGGGAATATATCTCATCGTTCATTCTATAGCTTGCAAGATGAAACGAACGATGTTATAATTAAGTGGCGAAATTATCTTAATAACCCAAGTAAGGAACTTCGTGAAATTGTATATAACAGATATGTTGAGAATGCCAATGTCATAGGAGCCACATGTAGTTCAATAGGTGATAGAAGAGCAGGTGAAGCTGACTTTAATGGCTTTACCCCATTTTTCCACAATTACTGCGAATTGTTCAAACAAAAAAAAGGAAAATCTCATATTGAATTTACAACTGTTATACAGGATGAGTCCTCCAAGGCGACGCCAGCAGAATTAGTGTTGCCGTTTGTGTATGGTAACCGAGCAGTTGTTATTGGAGATCATCGTCAGCTACCGCCTATGCTGGATAAGGAAGAATTTGAGGAAACCCTTGACTATGCATATAAAATAAGTAGGGATGACGAAGATCGAGAACAAATAAATCAGCTTAGAGATTTTGTAGAAAACCATTTTGACGAAATGGAAATTTCTCATTTCCAAAAACTTTATGAGCATATTGACAACTCATTGAAGGGAACGTTTAACCTTCAATATCGTATGCATCCAGACATCAATGAAGTCATAGAACAATTTTACAGAGAAGATGGTGGGTTGCGATGTGGTTTGGTTTATCCAAAGGATCTTGGCGTTAATGATCCGGATATGAAAAAGGCGACCTCTAGATATCATGGAATTGACATTCCAGGACTAATCGGTCATAATACTCATGTGTTGTTTATCAATACGTTTTCTCCTGAAATGCTAGATGGAACTTCACGTGTCAACTATGGTGAAGTTGAGACGATTGACAGACTACTAACAAGGTTTGAACAATCCTCATCCTTCCAACGCTATTTGGATAAATTCGACAAGGATGAAGATAAGCAAATAGGTGTTATCAGTTTCTATGGTAAGCAGATAAAACAATTGAGGTCGGTGGCCCGTGAACACGCCAGTTTGCCAATTAGGGTAAGTACTGTAGATAGATTCCAAGGTATGGAACGAAATATTGTTATTGTGTCAATGGTTCGTAGTAATATCATTCAGAGCTCACGGAATCAACAGCCAGACAAAAAACGTTACCCTGAATTAGGTTATCCCAAACAAACATCTTTAGGATTTGCTCAATCACCCAATCGTTTGAACGTAGCATTATCACGTGCAAAACGATTACTCGTCATTGTTGGTAATAGAGAACTGTTCTCTAGTTTAGAGATTTACCAACGGCTATTCTTGACTATTGAGTCAAATTGTAATAACAAAGTGATAAATCAGAATGAACTATGAGCCAGATTGTAGATAAGATAAATAATTCAGAATATATTTATTCAACCAATACCAAATGGGGGCTGAAGAAGTATTCATGTGATGTGGCTTATTACACAGAAGAGCCTCTTGATGACTTGTACTATGTGATTTGCTCTATACTTGCCACAAATGAGGGCCAATATGATAAAAGAAGCCTTGGCATCATTCTTGGATTTAGTATGACGGATTTTGAAAAGGAAGGCAAACATGAAGTGTATTATGATGTGGCAGAAGTCCGCATGTTTGAGGACATCCTAAAGAAGGTGGAAGAAGAACACCTCATAAAGATAAATGAGACTGAACATTTGATTGCCCTGACAAAACTCGGAGAGATTTCACTAAATCATCTCAAACATTACCAGTTTTTTACTGGAACACAGGATGTGTACGAACATTCTATGCTTAAATCAGAATTGCCAACAGCCATGCTTATGTTCCCTTTCTTTGATGACCTTGGGATATATACAACACTGCATACTCAAAAGCAAATATGGCCTGATGATTCTGAAATCGAAAGTATAATATATGGGAGGGCTGATCAACTGATTAAAAGGCTAGAACTGCAATCAAAGCAAAAAACAAATATATATTATGCTCATTTAGAAGAGTATTTTGATTTAGAAACACAAAAGGTTCCTGTTAAACTTTTCCGATACGCCGGTGAATATATCCCCGTACTCATGAAAGACGAGCAAGTGGCTGTTCGTGCAACAGAACTTGTTTGTGAACCATTGAATGAACTGCGTCGAGAAAACCTCATATTGGAATGTCTTTTCCAAAAGCTATGGGATGACAAGTCTTCTGTTTTGAACTACTCAACACTAAAGCCTTACTTTGAATTGGTTGATTATGAAGAACTCACCAAAGATTCAAGAACTATATGGTCAGACGAGAATCTTTTAAAAGTCATTGTTGAAAGAGCAAATCAAACTTGCTGGCGAAACATTACTCGTCATTGCGATGTCCAAATTATATGTGACAATATAGACGGATTTAAAGATAACATAGATTGGCCAATATTTACGGAGCGAATTAATGATGATTTCTTAATCACACATTTCAAAGATTATCCTTGGGATTTGGAAGTCATATCTGGGGATCAATCTAGAGAAGAAAGTGTTATAGAAAAGCTTATCCTAATACAAAAAGAAACCGAGGAAGATTGGAATTGGGGTGAGTTGGAAATGCGTCTCCCTGATTCTTTTGTACTTAAACATTTAGATGTAGTAAAGGTAGATCTTGCTCGTTTCACAAAAGACACAGAGCATGTTAGAGAGGCAATTCTTTCAAATTCAGACAAAAGGTGGGATTGGAACAAGATTGAAAAAGAATTCGATCTTAATTTTATATATGAAAATATAGCTCATATAGGTGCCTATTTGGCGTTTACGCCTTTGTTTGATAGGATATTTTCAGATGGAGTCTGGGCTAAAAAATTCTCCACATATTCTCCATTTCAGACTGTAATTAAAGAAGCAAGTAATAATGGCGGAGCATTGGCTTCTGCGATATTCAATGACAAGGATTATGTCTGGATACCTTCAGTTATAGATTTATTTGAAAGCAACGGGCTTCTTTCTTGGCAATCCACTCCGTATATGATAGGATTTGAACGTAATCCTTATCTTGTATGGGATAAGCCATTCTTTGAAAGATATTCTACTTGTATAAATACAGATGACGGTTTGAAGTTTGTGTCACAGCAAATAAAGGACGTTGATATCTTGATAGGAAACCCTACATTTAACTGGCATTGGGATTCCATTTCATGCAATCTTAACTTATTATCAGATGAGAGACTCTATACCACATTCGGTAAAAAACTAAACTGGACACTTCTTCTTGAGAAACAAACAGATTCAAGATTCCTTCAATCATTAGAAAATATAGATGAGATGATTGGGGATGATAGAAGTGCTTGGACAGCGTTTTCTGCCAGAGCATCCATCGACTATGTAATCTCAAAATATAAGGATTTTCAATTTCCCTGGAATTGGACTGTTTTAACGGAACGAATGTTCCATAAGTTGAAGTTGGAAAATCTTGGTAATAAGCTTTTTGTTGATAAATGGGATTGGAACTATCTGTCTCAGAATGTAAGCACGGAGTTCTTAGATAATAATTTGGAGAAGTATAGCAGTTACTGGGATTGGGTTGTAGTACTTCCACGCATTCTTAATGATGATAAACGATTGGATATTAGTTATCTGGATAGTATTGCCACGATATTATCAAGCATTTCAGATAATGAAAAATGTTTGTCGGGTTGGCATGCTCTAACTGAACAATTCTCATTTAAGGAATTAAAGAATCTTATAAAAGCTACAACAAGAAAACGTAATTACTGGTGGGATATCTCATACTTTTGCCATCATAAGGAATTCGATATTTTTAGAGATTTAGAAGATTGCCGTAATCTTATTGATTGGGATGAATTGTCTAAGTCCTCGTCTGTGGACAATAGTTTTAAGTATAATCCAAAACTTAAAATTAAGCATAAGGCATGGATAGATGATGTCAAATCGATTCTTTCAGATACGAGAAATAGATGGAACTTTACACTATTGTCTCATTTTGAAAGCCTCCGTGATGAATTCTGGTTTATTTCACAATATAAAGAAAAAATTGATTGGGAATACTTGTCTCAGTACAGTCGGGTTTTCTGTACCCAAGACAAGCAGAAGCTAAATGAAGTCATAGAGGCCTTCAAAAATTATGCAAATTTTAAAATTCTTTCTGAACGTCTTGATGTTGACATTGAGCAAATTATAAGGATTTATCCTAAAGGTGACTATGATTATAACGACCTTCTTAAAAGACATGTGCTTTCAGCAACTTTGGATATTGTTGAAGCCAAACCTGATTATGATTGGGACTGGCAGATGGTGACATCACAAAGTTCTTTTGTACCTTCTTCAAAATTTATTTATGACCACTTGGATGACAACCTGAATTGGGATGTTTTGTCACACCAAGATAATCAAAAGCTTTGGGGAGATGAAAATCTCATATCTACGTTGGCTAAAGAATCCTCTATATCTAATGAAGTTGATTGGAAATATGTGTCTTCCTTGAAGTACTTTCCTTTGACAGAATCTGTTTTAAATAATGTTCCTATTAATGAACTTAACTGGAAACTTATCTCTGGAAGGAAGACCGTCATTCCATTGTTAAATGATTACGCTGATAACATTGATTGGCGAATTGTATCACAAAACAAACATTTCATGGTGGGCAATGTTGAATTGCTCGGCCAATATAAAGATCGCTTAGATTGGGCTATTATTTGCAGAAGGGAGGAATTCAAGTTTTCTAATGAAATTCTTGAATTATACACCGAGTATATTGATTGGGATCTTGCATCAAGTTCTATCGATATCGACTTTTCAAAGGCCTTTGTCGAAAGATTTAAGGATAAATGGAATTGGCCTGTTTTGGTAAAAAACAAAGCATTCCATAACAAAGTTGATGTTTCTGATATGCCATTTGTAAAGCAGGCAAATATTGTTGACTTCATTCAGCATTTTCCACGTCGGCCTAAAGCGTATCATTTTACCCATATGAGTAATGCAGTTAAGATTATAAAGGCAATGAAGCTACAAAGTCGTAATTACGCTGAAGGAAACTTCTCAAATAGTGCAGGCTCAAATGTTCATCGAACAAATAAGGCTCACCGTTTTGCTCGCTTTTATTTTATGCCTAAGTCTCCGACCCAGTTCTATAATGAATGCTTAGGTAAGGACTGCAGTGACCGAAAGTATTATGAAAGAGCCTATAACCTGGGACTACCCAAATGCCCTATGCCTGTGTTCTTTATATTTGATGTGGAAGAACTCCTAATGGCAATGCCAGATAAATGCTATTATAGTAACGGCAATATGCAGAAGGATTCATCCCACTGTTTCAAGGTTACAGAAGAACCAAATAGAATCAAAGCTAGAGAAATATACATCAATAGTTTTGATACTTTTGATGAGCGGCAACAGGAATTCCTCGTAGAAGGTGAGGTGGATTTCTCCAAATTGAAGAACGTGGCGATTTGCTGTTATGACTCATTTCAAGCGGAAATGTTGCGTGAAGAGCTTCAAGGAACTCAGTGGGAAGATGTTGTCTCAGAAGGCCCAGCTTTATTTGAGCATAAGAACAAAGAATTGTTCTTCAATGATTCAGCTGATACAATCATAATAAATACAGACTATATGAATCCTTTTGAATTTAAAGTCTCCTATACGGACAATGTTCCCACAATCGTAAACAAAAATGATGTCATTCGGCAGCGTGGGCACGATATATACATGTCTTCTATGGTCGAAATTAAAAAAGATGTACCGTTTGAGGTGTTCTTTGAGGTTAATAGTCCAAGGCTTGGCAGTTGGTTAATCTATAAAAATAAGTGATTATGTTATATAAACAATGGAACAACCTTCCTAGCATCTGGAAAGCAATGGTCTACAAAGAATGGCTGTTGTTCTTAAAATACAAGTTTCCCCTAAGTACATTCCTGTGGGATGACTCTTACGGGGTGGATTTTCTGTTATGTAAAGTATTGAATATTGAATCTAATAGTCCAAATGCGGATCTTGAACAATTAGAACTTATAATATCTAATGGCTTAATGGATTTGAATGAAAATACTTTGTGTGAGATTTTCTCAATGCAGTTTTTGACGTTGTCCCCAGAAATAACATATTTATCTCCACTGAAATTCTTCCAAGACATAAAAATCGTTGATTTTCATTGCCAAAACGAATCAAAAATAACTGACTTTGAAGTTCTTCGTAAGAATAATGTAGTATATGTTCTGGATTATGCGGATTATCAAATTGTTGACTTCGATAAATATTCCAATATTAGAGATATTGAGAATATAAGATATATTAAGGGCTATGGTTTCCCTGCTGATGTTAATTGTGTATTTCATGAACTAAATGAAAAGTATAGAATATATGAATAATAATTTAACTATTATAAATGGTAATATTTTCAATACCAAGGCACAGACAATTGTCAATACAGTAAATTGTGTTGGTGTGATGGGTAAGGGTATCGCATTAGTTTTTAAATTGAGATATCCGCATATGTTCGACATATACAAACAACATTGTGCTGCTCATCTTATAGATATTGGTAAACTATGGCTGTATAAAGGTGAAAACGATGCACCATGGGTATTAAATTTTCCTACCAAAACTCACTGGAAGTTACCTAGTGAGTACTCTTATATTGAAAGTGGGTTGCAAAAATTCGTAGATTCTTATAAAGAGAAGGGAATAACCTCTGTCGCTTTCCCTTTATTAGGGGCAAATAACGGTGGGCTGGATTCAAATGTTGTTTTAGACATTATGGTTAGCTATTTGAAGAAATGTGATATACCTGTAGAAATATATCAATATGATCCTAAAGCACCTGACGATTTGTTTGAAACATTCAAATCTAACTGGACGCGAATCACCTATGAGCAAAAGAAACAGATGTTGAAGACAAAAAAACGAATTGAAACTATAGATAGTGCAGTGTTTTCGGAATATGTACATTCTATGATTGCTCTTATTGATTACCCAGGAATTGGGATTAAATCAATGGAAAGTTGTTTTGATTTCGTCATGAACATGCGAGAAGAGCAAACATTGTTTGGAAATCGTTGATTTATAGATAATACAACAAAGCATATGCCAAACTCATTCATCATCATTAAAGGGCAACCCAAATCATTGCAGATAGAGCGGTTCCAAATGGACGACAATGGTGTGTATGACGTGAAGTTCAAGTCTTCGTCACGTACATATCATTACAGGTATAGTGATGTTGTTTGGTTGAAAGATGCTGTCTGGCATGACCATCTCCATTGTAAGGTTTACATTGGTGGGAGAGAACAATATAACGTTGAAGACATACGTTCCTTCCGACATGGAGAACAAACGCATTGGCGTATTACATTCAACAATGGGTATGTTCAAGACTACCTTCATGGTAGCATTCAAGTGGTAGAATCTTGTCTGGCAGATGACATCGCAATTAATGCTTTTGAATTCCTAAAGCGTATCGCACAAGTGAATGAACTTGGCAAGGATGAAGAGCATGGTGGCATTCTTCCTGCGCTTTATGAAAAGATAGACTTCATTGATAAGGAGTTGACCGCCGCTCCATATCTTAATCCCAAAGAATATCAAGTCAAAAAGCATCGTGTATCTGATCTGATTTTTCCTTTTGGCTGTAACTCCAGTCAAGAGAAAGCCGTAAGGTGTGCCTTTGAGAATCAAATCAGTGTGATTCAAGGACCTCCTGGAACAGGAAAGACACAGACCATCCTGAATATCATTGCCAACATCTTGGTACAAGGAAAAACGGTGATGGTGGTCTCGAACAATAACTCAGCAACAGCCAATGTGTTGGAGAAATTGCAGAAGTACGGACTGGACTTCATTGTGGCTCCATTAGGAAAGAGGGAAAACAAGGAGGCTTTTGTCAATAACCAACCTGTAGTTCCAGATGAATTACCGACTTGGAGTTTGACGATGACAGATTCGTTCCAAGAGAAACGAAGAGTGAGTGATACTCTGAAGCAACTGCGGAAAGTGTTTGAGTTACAAGAGAGTTTAGCATCTGCGAAGCAAGAACTGAATGCTATAGAACTGGAGTGGGGGCATTTCAAGCAGGACAATCAGATAGACGAAAAAACGTATTCGCCTAAAAGAACTGCTAAATCCCAACGCATTATGAATCTTTGGTTCCGCTATCAGGCCTACGCAGAAGGCGATGCTGTTACATCCAGTACATTTGGTCAATTCGTGGAACGCATCAAATGGGTTTGGATGAATTTTGCCAGAAAATATCTTCTCGGCGTAAAGTCGCCATTAGATAGAAACAATATTCAGCCGACCATCTTGGAGCTACAGGCATTGTACTATATTGTGAGAATTAAGGAATTAACCGTTCTCATAAACAGCCATACAAGTCAGATCGCCTCCTATGACGCAAAAGCATTGTCGTCCGCATTGACTGACCATTCAATGAAAGTCCTGAAAAATGCTCTCAATGGGAAATACAGCAAGAATCAACGCAGGGTGTTTAATGACGTAAAAGAATTGCACTTTCATACAGAAGAATTAGTGAATCAATATCCAGTTGTTTTGAGCACAACGTTTTCTGCAAGAACATCTGTTCCTGACATGGTTTATGACTACCTTATTATGGACGAAGCTTCACAGGTCTCTATCGAAACAGGTGCTTTGGCTCTAACTTGTGCCAGAAATGCTGTAATTGTGGGCGATACCCTTCAACTACCTAACGTGGTTACAGATGAAGACAAGATGAAACTGGACACAATCTTTGATGAGTATAAAGTTTCGCAAGGTTACAATTGTGCGGAATATAGTTTCCTACAGTCTGTATGTGCTGTCATTCCAAACGTCGAGCAGACATTGCTCAGGGAGCACTACCGCTGTCACCCAAAAATCATCAACTTTTGCAATCAGCGTTTCTATGGTGGGAATCTATTGATTATGACGGAAGACAAAGATGAGCCTAACGTGCTGACGGCTGTCAAAACAACACAGGGGCATCATGCACGTGGCCACTATAACCAGCGTGAGATAGATGTGGTTAAGGAAGAAATAATGCCAAGCCTAAATGGGAATACAGATATTGGCATTATCACGCCTTATAACCAACAGGTGAATGAATTTAACCGCCAGTTACCCACAATAGAGACCGCCACCATACATAAGTATCAGGGACGAGAAAAGGACACCATTATCATGAGTGTGGTGGATGACGAAATATCCGAGTTTGCTGATGATCCCAATTTGTTGAATGTCGCAATATCAAGAGCAAAGAAACATTTCTACTTGGTCGTTTCGGGTAACGAGCAGGAACGAAAAGGGAATATTACGGAGTTTATAGACTATATCGCCTATAACAATTTCTCCGTAATAGAAAGTAAGATCAATTCCATTTTTGATTATCTCTATAGCCAATATACAACAGAACGTATGGCTTTTCTTGCCGGTCATCGTAGCATCTCAGACTACGACTCGGAAAACCTAACATTCTCATTGATAGAGAACATCCTGCGTGAGTACCCTGAATATTCTCACATGGGTGTATTCTGTCATACTCCGTTAAGGGCCATTATAAGAGACTGGTCATTACTCAATGATGAAGAACGTAAATACGTCTCTCATTATGCAACTCATCTTGACTTCCTTATAGTAAACCATGTTAGCAAGAAACCATTATTGGCAATAGAAACAGATGGGTACAACTTCCATAATGATGAAACCGCTCAACATCGACGTGACGAAATGAAGAACCATATTCTTGAAACTTATGGTTTGCCTTTGCTTCGTCTATCAACGACTGGAAGTGGAGAGAAGGATAAAATAATAAAATTTTTACATGGAATAATATGTTAGAACGTCCAAGAATTATCAATGTAGAGCGCAAACCGAGCAAGTGCCCGGTTTGTGGTGAACGTGTTGTAGATATTATCTACGGTACAGGTGAAATGACAGAACTTGATTTCATGCTGGAGTATCGCAAGGAAGGCATTATGGGAGGGGACAATATTCCACGTCATCCCCCCATTTGGGCATGTGCTTGTGGATGCAAACGCTTCCGTAAGGTTAATCCTGATGGCACAGATGCGCCAGTCAAGGTGAAACTGTTGAAGAATATCCGCAAAGCTCCTGCTGATAAAATCAACTGGGAAACATCAATGGTGGAAAGAGCTATGCAAGGTAATATGCATGGGGTCATCCACCACTATAATGTAAAGATAGAAACGGAAGCAGGTGAAAAAGAGTTGTTAAGCATTACTGCTGTAAGTGGCAGCGATGCAGAAGACCATGCGATGGAACTTGTGACTAAAGGCTTTATTGGCCTTAAAGGAAGAAAGTGCGTTGCAGTTGAAGTATATGACGCCCCAGATGATTGACTGTTACCATCCAAAGAACCTTCCACCATCATCACACTCACGTTCCCAATCGGACTTCCCATGCCAGGTAGTCCGATTTTTCTTTTTCTTCCCCTTGTTTTTTGGGGCGATGATAAGCATGATGCCCACTATAATGATTATTACTCCCATATTATTGCGTTTACTTGTTTATTGTATTTTCAGCTTCATTAACTGCCCCGTGATGAACTTCAGCAATATACGTGGGTCAAAGTATTTCCCCGTATCGCTCCACTTACATGACAAGTGTAGATGTGGGCCTGTAGTACGCTTGCCCGTGTTCCCACTAATCGCTATCTTTTGCCCGGCACTCACATGTTGGCCATTTACCACGTTAATTTTCGACAGATGGAGGAATGAGCATGTGCAGATGCCATAGTCGATAGTGATGTAGTTCCCTCCAGCCGTTGATGTGCCAGCTGCTGTCACTGTGCCAGGCAGCATCGAATAGACATCTTCATACTTCGCCCTTAGATCCAAGCCGTAATGCATCCGTCCTTTCCGACGGTTCATCGGATCACGCCTCATTCCAAAAGGTGAGTTTATATGTATGTCCTTCAGTGGCAATGCAACCATCAGGGGTACTTCTAAAGTAGCACTGTCTGCTTGCATGTCCTTGTCTTCTTTTAACGAGTCCTGAACGGTAGTGTCAGTTAGAACTTCCACCATCGTTTTGACTTTTTTCTTTTGTGTTTCTCCAACCGTATGGAATAGAGATGCCTCTTGCTGTGCATATATTCTTGCCGTCGATGAGAGGCAGCACAGTCCAATTAGGATAATTGTCTCTTTTAGCATGTAAAGTTACTAATTTTTGGTGACATATCAAAATATTGAGCGTTAAACTTGTGTAACGAATCGTGTTTTTGTCATTTAAGATGCGATTTGCGTTGCTCAATATGTTGATAATACTATTGGGTGAATAATCTCTTGTAAAGCTGGGTGGCTATCTTTACCACAGTGGATGTATATCTTGGGTCTTCAGCGTACCCAATGCGTTTTAGGAATTGTAGGTAGTTTCCTCCTTTATAGCGGTATTGAATGAATTTCTGATAGCCAACCACGCTGTCCTCCCATCTGGCAAAGCGATAGTAGTCCTTGTGCTTGCTGTCGTATAATCCAAACAGGTTGTGATAGTTCTTGCATACAGAGCTGGTGAAGTGCCCGGTTTCCAGGACTGCCTGAGCCAATACAAAAAGTTGGTTGTTCAAACCGACCTCCTCGATGACATCAATCAAGTTGGCTAAAGTCAATTCTCGACTTTCTCCAGTATAGTAGCTGAGTACCTGTTGGTTATTATGTTCTATTAAAGTGCTTCTTTCCCTCTTGTCTTGTTTGTAATTCTCATAGAGTTTAATCAGCTTCTCCAACTGTTCTATAGACAAGCCGGAATAGACTGTAGTCGATAACTGAACTGAATCTATCATATTGGAATCAGTAGAGCAGATACTATCAGACACATCTTCTCGCGTCTTATCTTCTGCATTTTTCACAAATGTGCGGTTATGCTCACAAATGGTGTGAAATGACCCTGTGTCACTTTGCCCGTACAATAACGTCGAACAAAGCAAGGCCATTACTGATAAAATCGATTTCTTAGTTTCCATGGTGCAAAGTTAGAGCCTCCTTATATCATTAGATTAAGAACAAAGAAAGAATCTTAATATATTGAGCGTTTTTTCAATTATTGGTACTAATCAACCACCTCGTTAGAACCAATAATAAAAAGGAGAGCCAAATATCACTATTTTGAGCACTTTAGAGAACATACATCCTTTCTTATCCAGTAATTTTGCGTCAGCAAATTTTCAAAATGCATAAGAACATGGAAGAAAAAAGATTTCACAGAGAGGATTATCCCCTTGACATTCTTGCCGAGTTCGGGCTTACTGAGGAAATGATATATGACCTCCCCGAATTTGTGCATGAGACCCTTGAACGTGGCGGTAAGTCACCCTTGCTGCCTATATGCGTTGAACAGCCCTTTGGAGTAACCCATGCCTATGCCAAGTTCTGCCTTATCGAGACGGAAGAGGGCCTTGATGTCATGTTCTCACCTAAGCTGAAGAGCATCAACCTCGATGCTTTCAGTGAAGAGGAGCGCCAATCCCTTCTTAGTGGTAAGGTCATTGTTGCCGAGGTGGACGATAAGGCTGTTACTGACGAAGGGGTAGAGGAGATGCAGCGCATCCAAGCCTTCGTGCAGCTTGACCGAGACACCAATGGCGTGATCTATACGCCTACACAAGTTATCGGTCGTAACCTCAATGCAGTTGCCACTGAATATGAATTGAGTGGCGATGACCTCAATAGTTTCTGGAAGGGCGGTCTTGTAACACTCTATGAGGAAAACCGCCAGGGGCAAAAAGAACCTGTCACTATCGGTGTTGATCTCTTTACCGATACGGGAGTTATCGTCGTTCCAGGCACTGCTGCCAAGTGGGAGAACACGGTGCGTCGTGTCATGCCAAGGTATTCATTCGGCAATGATGGATGTTGGCTCAATAAAGACGGGCGACTTACCTATGTTCCTGAAGAGGAGTTCACCAAAGACATCCTTGATGAGCTGGAGCGTATTGCCAAACTGCATGGAATGGTCAGCGAGGCACAGGAGCTACGTCATGCTATTCAGGAACCACACCTTCACGTAGACAACTCAGAAGAAGAGCAACATCAGCTTGTGCGATAATATCAGAAATACGAGTAATATAGTATAACCATTAAACAACATCATTATGGCAAAGAATTATCCTGATTATGATGACCTTCGTGAACAGTACGAGGCCGGAAACATTTCTGCCGTGGATTTCGTTACACAGCAGTCAGATGAGTTAACAGAAGAATATGAGCTGTTCTGCAAGGACAAGTCCATTGATACGGGCAGTGACCAATCGGCCTTGGCATTCATGGACTATCGTGACGAACTGTTCGAGGAGAGTCTGTCAAATTAACCATTATGGAAAGGAGCGAATCATGAGCATACGTTCAGAATCACTACCCATGAGAGGACGGCTTTCCTATCAGTTGGAAGACCTCCTTCGCAGGAACGGCATGAGTGCCCAGCTTGCCGTCGAGGACGGCCAGTATAAGCTCCTTGTTCAGGGGCATGACTCCCCGTTGCTGCAATATAACATCAGTGAGCAGCAGTTCCGTGCTCTCGGTGATGGCGGTACCAACTATGCCAACAAGAAAGCCTATAATGTCTTCAATGGCATTGTCGGCAAGGACTTCGACCTCCCTTCGTCATTCGTTGCAGCCCGTAATGTCAATGGCCGTGTTGCCATGGGGCTTCATGGTTACAGGATCGGTGTGGGAGAGTATGGACGGCCAATGCCTTTCCGTCCCCATGCCTTTGGTCCTGGATTCCTTGGATGGATGCCGAGACAACAGCCCGGCTTCCACCTTCGTCGTGTCGGCGATGTACCTATGGTTGTGGAGCATCCTGACGGACGCATACGCCCCGGAGAACTGAAAAGCGGTGGCTACGGTTACTATTATAAAGGTGGTGCGACTCAGGCGCAGGAGGTGGCTGATCCATTGAGGGATTTGCAGACCTATTTTCCACCTGTTCAGACACGTCCACGTCCTTCAGAACCAGCCAAACCGTATAAGGAGCTGATTACGTCAGATGTGTATTTCACCAATGAGAAATGGCAGGAGGTATTGGCTTCACACGGTATCATCATTGATGCCGACAAGAAGCTGCTTACAATCCAGTCTTCAGGAACTCAGCAGGATTTCGTGTATGACCTGACAGAGGAAGAGGTCAAGAAACTCACGGAAAATTCATTGAAGAAGGTTTCATTACAGGAACGTCTCGACGTTCTCAACCATGTTATCAGCGGGGATTTCAAGGACTCTATCACCAAAGACATGCTCAACAGCAAAGAGCGTATCAGCATCACCTTGAAGCCGGAAGTGGAGCAGGAACTTAATGTTCAGGCGCAACAGCGCGGACCTCAGACGGTTGATGTTATCTCTGACCCATTACAGGAGCAACAACACTTCGCGCCAACCCTCAATCCTGAGGAAGGCTATGTCAACGGTGCTGAACTTGCAGAAGGCAACGAGCGCAAGGGCTGGTATCGTGAGGGCAATCATGGACGTGAGGTAGAGGTCGGTGACATCTGGGTGGAGAAGGTACAGCCGGAACGCCCACAGCAGCAAGAGGGACAACCGAAGAAAGATGACAAGAACAACGAGCAAGTCACTTATCGCATGAGTGCTGTCATCAATGGGCAGGTCGTTTCCCATGAGATCAGCAAGAAACAGTATGACAAGTTCCTTGCCGTCGATGACTACCAGCGTCAGCGCATGTTATCCAAGGTGTTCAACGAGGTTGATTTGAGGACCCGTCCAGAATTTCGACAGGGCTTTAATCTCGGTGCTTTCCTCGCTGCCGCAGGGGAGGCCACCTATCTTGGTGCCGACATCGCCCATAACGTAGAGCATATCCGTCATCCGCATTATGCCCCAGATGTATATCATGAGGTTCATGGTACTGGCCGCATCTATGCCAAGCCTGGCGTGGACTCTCCGCAGGACATCGCTTCAAGAGCATTTGAAGCAGGTCTTAACCAAGGCATCTACGGGCATGGCATAGGCAGATAATATAAAGTAAGTTGTTGGGAATGGTTGACGGAAGAACTGTAGAAGCCCTCTGTGTGGATGCTGCTTGTAGCGGCAATCCTGGCTGGATGGAATACCGAGGGGTGCATATCCCTTCGGGAAAGGAGATTTTCCGTTTCGGTCCAGTCTATGGCACCAATAATATCGGCGAGTTCCTTGCTATTGTTCATGGTCTGGCATTGATGAAGAAGAAGGGAGTGAATCTTCCTGTCTATTCTGACAGCTATACTGCACGAGCATGGGTTAGAGCCAAACGATGTGGCACGACGTTGGAGCGTAATGAGCAAACAGCAAAGCTTCATCAGATTGTCCAAAGAGCAGAGAAGTGGTTACAGTCCAACTCCTATCCTAATAGGGTAGAGACGTGGCATACCCGTGAATGGGGCGAGATTCCCGCTGATTTCGGAAGAAAGAATTACTGCAAGCAATAGAATATCATGAGTGTTAATGACCTTTCCTATCAGGACTATCTTGACCGCATCAACATTCAGGAAGTCCTTCTTCACGCCGGTTACACCTTGAACCGACGTGACGGAATGCGTTATCCTTCTTTTGTCCGTATTGGCAGTGATGGATGCCGTATTCACGGCGACAAGTTCATTGTCACCCAGAACGGCAATACTTGTTTCCGTCCACCTGAACAGAAGTCCTACAATGTCATCAGCCTTATCAAGAGCTTCCCCGGAATGTTCAAAGAACATGTCGGCTCTTCCAACCCAGACCATCTGGTTAACGAGGTGTGCCGTAATATCCTTAACATTCCAAGCGAAAAAAGGCAAGGCAGGATTATTGAGCCACGTAAGGAACAAAAACCTTTTGACCTCAACAACTATACCATTCATGCCTTCCGTAAGTACGACTTCGAGGGCATCAAGAAGTTCTATCCGTTCTTCGTCACCAGAGGCATTAGCCTTGACACACAGAAAGCCTTTGGTGCTCATTTCATTCTTACAACAAAAGAGTCGTTGGATGGAGGTAAGAGTCATACCAACCTTTCCTTCCCGTTGTATGTGCCAGGCAATACAAATGTTGTCGGTCTGGAAGAACGAGGCTATCCCCGTCTTGACGGCAGTTCCGGCTACAAGGGCAAGGCATTGGGAAGTAACAGCTCCGAAGGGTTGTGGATAGCAGCTCTTGGCAAGCAGGACTTGTCGGACGCTACTGATGTATATTGGTTTGAATCCGGTTATGATGCCATGTCATACTATCAGCTTCATGTGAAAGACAATCCCTCGTTGGAAAAGGCCGTGTTTGTCTCTACTGGCGGCAATCCCACCGTCGGGCAGATGCAGCGTATGCTGGCAGTCACACCGTCAGCCAGACACCATATCTGTTTTGACAATGACCTCGCAGGTCGTCAGTTCACGGAAAACCTAAAGGGTGAGATACATCGCATAGCCCTCTCTTCCATTGTCGTAACGCCAGAGCGCAAGCCATATCTCGATTCTATTCCCTTATCTCAGGATTTTGCCAAAGGCGATATTGATACATTGCCGAAGCCTTTACAGGACAAGTATGCCAAATACGAGTCTGCATGGGAAGAGTCCATGTCCATGCGTCAGAGTCATCTGTGCTACGAGGGCGACATCAGAGAACAGGAGGATTTGACAAGAAAGCTCTATAAGGAATACAAAGATTCCGTCAGGGATTTCCTTGGTATAGACTCACGGAAGGTAATCCCATTTGTCCGTGAGGTTCCAGAGCGGGGAAAGGATTGGAATGATCAAGTCCTATTGGAGAGGGAAGATAGTCTGAAAGCAACTGAAGAAGAGACTCGCAGTGTCGCTTCCGGCATTGACCTCGATGCCGATGGAGATATAGAGATCAATGAGAGTGAGGAAAAGAAACGTATCCATTTTTTCAAGAGATAACATGAGCCAGGCATTTCCAAACATAAAGATACGTCCACACGGATTACAGTTTGTGGCAGGAAACATCGGCGGCATCGTCTGTGCGGTGCTGATCCTTTTATTGGCTGGCTATGACGGCTTGTTGCCGAAAAGTATCTTCCCGTTTATGATGGCAGCATTCGGCTTATTGTTCATCAACCTCTTGTGCAAATGTGTCTATCTGTTGCGCATATCCTATATCATCACAGAGGAACAGCTTCAATATGAATATGGCATTCTGTCATTACAACGTGATTTCATTGAACTTTATCGTGTCGTGGACTATAGTGAGCAGCGCAGTTTCCTACAGATGCTCTTCGGCCTGAAGACTGTCAGCATCTACAGTGGTGACAAGACCTGTCCACGTCTGGACATTATAGGTGTTCTGGGTGATAGCGACTTGATAACCATGATACGTGAACGAGTAGAGTATAACAAGAAAAAACACAACATCCATGAGTTTACGAATATACGATAGGCTCTTCAAGAAGAGCGACAAGCCCAACATGATACCGTCGTGGAATAACGCCTCTGTCAAGCAGTGGATGGTTGTCTCATTGATGGCACTCATCCTTTGGGTAGTAAGCTGTCAACGTGGCTATAGCCAGATTGTAACCGCTAATCCTGGGGAATATACCATATTGGCTACAGGCAATGCACTCATCAACAATACCGTGAAGTCTGAAACAAAGGCGGAACGAGAGACGGCTGTCATGCAGAATGCGATGGCTGGAGAGTTCACGAAGATGGCCGAATGGGAACGTCAATACAATTCCTATCTGAAGATGGCCAATGGCTATGCCTCTGCCATCAAGGCAGCCACCCATATCTATGATGACGGTGTTCGCATCCTGCTTACTTTGAACAAGCTACGTCAGGCGGCAACGAACAATCCCCAAGGTATAGTGGCTACGCTTGATATGAATAACCTGTATATGGAAACAGTTACGGAAATGGTCAGCGTCTTCACACTGCTGAAGAATGCGGTTGCTAAGGGTGGTGAGCAGAATATGCTTACCGGCTCTGAGCGCTCCAAGACACTCTGGGAACTGGAGGATAAGCTCTCGTCATTTTCCCATAAGCTTCACTTGCTCTACATCAGCATCCGTCATTACAGGATGGCAGATGTCTGGAATCGTGTAACGGCAGGTATGATAGAACGTGATAAGGGCGGCATTGCCCGGCAATCTCTGTCTCACTGGCGGCGTTATGCCCGTGAGGTGGCACAATATGGACATTAAGATGAATGGAAAGATAAAACATATTATACTGGTTCTGTCCTTCCTATGGATGATGCCGAGTCTGTCTCATGCACAGATAGACCCGACGCTGACAGCCATGATCCTGGAGTACACCCATAAAGCCAAGTCCCAGTACAACTCTCAACTGGAAGTGATGGCCGTGGAAACGGAAGGTCATGTGTGGCTCAAACAGGAGGTCGAGGCGACAAAAAATTATCAGGAGCAGTTCGACCGATATATAAGCACTTTCAGAGGTATTATTTCATACGCTGCACAAGTCTATGGCTTCTACTATGAGATCAACCACCTGACAGAGAACATGGGGCGATTGTCCCACCAGATTGGTGATACACCTGTCAATGCCATTGCTGTAGCCCTCTATAATCATAGGAATGACATCTACGTGGATATCATCAACCAAAGCATTGGTATCGTGAACACCATAAGACAGGTGTGCATTGATACGAAGATGACAGAGAAACAGCGAATAGAGCTGGTTTTCTCCATCCGTCCACAATTGCAGCAGATGAACAGAAAGCTTGCCATGCTTACGAAGCTGGTAAGATGTACCACGATGGCCCAGGTATGGTATGGCATCGAGCAAAGGTCTTTGCCTCATAGGGAAGGCAAGGCTGGCATTGTTGAAGAATGCCTGGGTATGTGGCGAGTCAATGGAAGAAGTGTTAAACCAAGAAGATAAAAATACGACTATGGGATGGTTATCATTAGCAACAAGAATACTGCCCAAGGTGTGGCGGGCAGGTAGTAAGGCCACATCGACATTATGGCATGGTGGAAGTACCGTGCTTGGTGCTGGCGGCAAGGCTCTGACTGTTGCCGCAAAGAACCCGAAGACGACTGCTGCAACAGGTGTTGCAACCTTTGCCGGATGGCGGATGTTGGATCATCCAGAGGAAAGCCTTGGAACCGCTGTCGGCAAAACGGTTAGAGGTGCTGTTGACCAGAGTGGCGACTTCGCCCATGATGCCGTCAATGGCTTTACGGGGGAGAACACTGTCGAACAGGTCAAGGACACTGCCAGCAATGTCGTTGATGGCTTGCAGGAAACGGTCTCGGAAACAAAGAGCGTTCTCGGTTCTTTGGGAAACACGCTACAAGGGATTGGTTCATCATTAGGCAATCTCTTAGGAGGTGGCTTGAATATGTTTTCCAATTTCTTCAGCAACCTCACTAACGGAAAAATATCAGGACTTGGCATCGGTGGTCTCATAGCTGCCGGCTACCTGATGTTTGGTCGGTCAGGATTGCTTGGGAAGATAGGCGGTGCTTTGCTCGCCATGATGATGATTAGCGGCAATTCCCGGCAACAGGCACCGGCTGTAGCCCAAGAGAATACCCAGCAACAGTCCCAGGAGCAACAGCACGGAATGCGCAGGTAATACGAATAATATCAGTAATAACATAAATACATCGCATTATGAAAAAGTTATTCATGCTCATGTCATCTGTGTTCCTGGCAAGTCCTATCTATGCGGATGCTATCACAGATGGAATCTCAACGGCTGGGGATGCCGTTTTTAGTTATACATCTTATGTTCAGGCATTTGGTTATGTCCTATCCTGTATCATCGGCATTGTAGGCGCGTTTGTCATCTACTATGCCATTGCCAATAACGAACAGAACATCCGAAAGCATCTTCTGATGTGGGGTGGTAGTTGTGTCACCATGCTTTGTATGACCATTGCATTGCCCAAGTTCTTCGATTATCAGGAAGGGCTTTCTGGTAGTACATTGGCAGACGGAGGAAGTGGTTCTGGCAGTTTCCATCGCTTTGTCGGAGGTGATGACTATGGTCGTCTTATCATCGACATCCCAGACCTGAGTGATCCTCGTTGGCGGCCTGACCCCATTTATGACCGTCGTATTCTTCCCCCAAGAAGACCATTCCTGATTGTTACCGACTAATAGTTCATTTTCAACATTATGAATATACAGCATACAATGAATCTCTATTCTCCAAGTGGCTATGCCATGCCTTTTGAGGCAGACGAGAATACACCCATTGAAGTGGCCAGAAACTATGGCAAACATGTTAATGAGAAGACTGGAGAAGAAAGTTTCTCTCATGGTATGGATTTCAGGGTACGTCGTGGTACTTGGCTGAAAGCCTTGGCTACGGGTGTCGTATCTGGCATATCCAGTGATACTCAGAATGGGTTTAGCCTGACGGTCAATTATCCCAACTATGCTGATGGTAAGCGAAGCTGCTATGACGTTATCTACAGTCATATCAGCGAAGCAGTTTGCAATTTCGGTAAGAATGTCAAGGCTGGTGACAACGTGGCTCGATGTGACGGACTCCTGCATGTAGAGGTACGCTTCAATGGTGAAGAGACAGACCCACTGGAGTTCCTGACCATGATTAGGGACAATCTTATTGTGAACAGCCAGAAGGATATGTCGGGGACTAATCCTGAGATTGCCACCTTGGATTTTGATGTTCATACCCCTTATGACGCTCAACAGACAGAGATAGACCAGCTGATGATGCGTTACTTCGGCAGTTATATGAACGACTTGCTTAGCGGAAACTATCATGTTCCAACCCAGACGGAGCAGGGCTTGCGTAATGTCATTGCAGAAGGTGCAAGGAATGGAGCATACTATGAGCATACTCCTTCCATGCTCAATCCTCTTGGCCTTGGTCATCGCAGTTTCTCTATCATCGAGAGAGTGCAGACCATTCTGATTACGGACTTCCTGAATTACCTTGCCTTGATGCACAGCGTGTTCCTGTCTTCTATGAGTGAAATCGAAAAAAAAAAGCTGCTGACAGGGCTGTAGAGAGTCAGGGAGTCTTAGACCCTTTGGCCGACTTTGAGATTGACATCCAGAGTTTCGATATTCAAAGGACGGTCAGTGTCTATCCCGACAGGGACGGCATCGTATGGTGGACGAAAGCCTGGTTCAACGGACGTAAGAAAGGAGAACGAGCCATAGAGATAAGTAGGGCACTGGCCATCAAATTCATCCACGATGACATCCAAAAGGATGAGTGGCTGGAAGAGTTCTTTCCCAAGCAGATGGAAGTTCTTCATGCGGCACTCGCACAGACCAGGGAGCAAGTCATTAACCAATATCAACAGACAGTAGTATAGCTATTATGGCAGATAATAAAGACATATTTACTTCCACAGTCGTTCCCATCATGGACAAAGTCCGTGATGACCTTCAGCGCAAACAGGCTGACGAGTATGAACGCCACAGCAGGTCATGGGGTGCTATGATGGCTGGTGCTGCAGGTCCTGATGGCGGCATGGCTTCGTTGGATGCCTATAACAGTACCATCCTTTACACAGGAGAGTGGAACACCAAAACGGTGGAAGACTATATTGACATGGTAAAGGCTGAACTGAAGAAAAAAGGCATTGCTGTTGATGCTGTACTGGAGAAAAAGATGATAGACCATCTTATCCATCAGCAGATGCCCAAATCTACAGTTGAATATATTCTTCGCAAGGCAGCAGAAGGCACCATCTTCTATCTTCCCCAACGTGCCAGGACATCTTCTTTGCAAGACCACATCAATAAAGAAGCAGAACGACAATACAATCCATCATTGGCTTCAGAGATTACAGGTAATATCCTTTCTTGGGCTGCCAATGCAGCAAGTACAGGCGGTTTTGGTGGTTTCATAGGACAGGCCATATTAGATCTCGGTGTGGAGGGAGGTTCACGTCTTGCCCCAGGACAAGAATCAAAATATCTTGAAAAGCAAAAAGATATTGCCAGAAAAGAGGTGGCAGCAGCAAATAAGAAGAAGGTCACAATTCCACGATGGATGCTCACCCAGATGGGATTTGAACGCATAGCTGACGCTACCGACAAGCAACTGGGCGTTGCAGTACAATGGGCACAATCCAATGCGGATATCTATCGTAAGAAAGTCAATACAGCTGTCAACAATGGTTCCAGAACTGTTAAGTCCCATGGTGATGGAAATGACATGTCCGTTACTGATGCAACTTTACGTGCTATGCAATATGAAGCCTATGTAAAGGCACTGAAAAAGGAGCAGATCTCTCGAAAAGAAGCCCGTAAGGAAGAACAAGCTAAAGCTTCAGTCATAACAGAAGCCGAAGAGCCGAGTATAGCATTACCAACGGTGAATCAGAGCGTTCCGGAAGAGCAGTCTTCCCATAACACAGAGGCCGTTCAAAGTAATACAGCTGATACAAGCTCTGCCCCCAATGATAATATGCTGGGCAAATTCGGAGGATGGAACAATCTTCTGGATGCCTTTGGTCTCTCAGGGTCAAGTGACACGTTCAGATATCTTGGAGTCACCCTTGCCAATCTGCCGGATATGTTGTTGGGTGTCTTTACGGGACGTACCAAATCCATCGGCCTGAACAAAAGTACGATGATGCCGTTGGCGGCTTTGATTGGCGGTTCATTTATCAAGAACCCATTGCTGAAGATCCCTATGATGCTATATGGTGGTGCCAACCTCATTAATAAGGTCGGTCAGGAGTCTTTGGCCGAATACAGGCAGGAAAATGGACTCACTCAGCCTGTGCGATATAAGCAATATCCAAATGAGGAACTGAATCCAAGAATCAGCAATCCCCATGTCGAGGGCAATGTGCTCATTGTCGATATAGACCATGTTCCCCGTATAGTCACTATGCCTCCGACATTGGCAGATGCCTATCAGTCTGGAGCCATTCCGTTGAACACCCTTGCGAATCACATCCTTGCCAAGACTGATCAGATGCAACGAATACAGATTACTGAACAGCCATCGCAGGAAGTGGCAAGGCATTATGAGCAGAACCAGGAGCGTGAACAAGTCAAGGGAATTCGATAGAGACAAGTATATAATTAATTTCTAACCATTAAATGATACGATTATTATGGCAGAAGAAACAATTCAGAAAAAGACTGGCGCAGAACGCCAAGCGGCGTTTTTAGTAACGGCACTCGAACGTGCCAGCCAGCAAAATGGTGTCCTTTTGAATGGCACCAAGAAGCAAACTCCACGGTTCTTTGACAAAGGACTTCGTGTTAATCCTGTAAATGCGCTCATTATGGCTATTCACAGCGATATGGGCGGTTTTAAGACGAACAGCTATGTGCTGTTCAATGACACGAAGAACCGTGGTGAAGCCGTCCGAAAGGGCGAAAAGGGAGTTCCGTTCTTATGGACAAACAACAGTGAATATGTCAACAAGGATAATCCTGAAGACAAAATCACCCGTGAGGCTTTCAAGGCACTCCCAGAGTCTGACCAAGCTCGTTACAAGCCGAATCCGAGGGAGGATGTCTATGTCTTGTTTAACATAGACCAGACGACGATGCCCAACGTCCATAAGGAGGACTATGAAAAGCAGGTTCAACTATATGGAGGAACTGCTGAAGCCCAGGATGCCTCTTATATGGACAAGGATGATAAGGCCAAGCGTATCAGCGTAAACCAGTTCATCCTGAACATGCGCGACAACCTTGTGCCCATCCGTAAGGATGCTACAGGCATAGCCCATTATGATGGTCAGCGTGATACCGTATATATCCCTGCCCAGAAAGGCTTCCCTTCATACGCTGACTATGTGCAGGAGGTGGCGCGTCAGGTTGCCCATGCTACTGGAGTCAGCGGACGGCTCAACCGTGACAGCGGTGCAAGTCAAAAAGAAACCCTTGTTGAAGAACTTGCATCTGCTGTCAAGATGTTGGATTTTGGTATGCCTGCTAAGTTGCGTCCTGAAACCATGAAGTCACTTCCTGCTATCATTGAGCAGATGAAGGCAGATCCTCAGCTTGCCGAGGATGTCCTCCATGAAGTTAACCGTACCGTCGGCATGATGAAGAAAGCGGAGAATGGCGAGAAGATACAGTTCATTGAGAAGCCTTCCAATGAACGTCAGCAGCAGTGGGCAGCACAGTTCCCGATTGCGCATGTGCCGGAACAATTCTCTGCTGTCACCATGCTCAAAGACGACGAAGGCAAGTGGACGCTGGCCATGAAGGCTGAAAACATGCCCGTTCTTTCTGTTCATCCATCTAAGGAAGATGTCAGCCTTTATTTCGATGTCATCAAGAACGACCATGACGATGCCCATGTGCAGGAGTTCCGTACACAGATGGCTCAGAAATACTATTCCTTGTTCAGTAAGAACCAGGTTCCTCCAGTCAACATCTTCAAGAGTGATGCCAGTCAGGAGGCGTTAGACCTTATCTCCAAGGTCAATGCTTTCAAGACAAAAGATTCAAAGATTCTCCTTGTCGCCACAATCGGCGATGAGAAGCAGAAACCTCGATATGTCAATCAGGAACAGTGGCAACGCTTGTGGCTGGCAGATGACAAACAGGACTACAAAAAGCATTTGGCAGCAGCCCTTTATTCTGATGTCCTTGCCAGAAAGCTAGAAGAAACGAAAGAAAGGGTAGCTCCAGAAGTTGATGGCACAAAACTTCATGAGGAGCAGGAACGTAGGAACAACCAGCAAGAAGAGAAACGCCGTAATTCGCCAGAGCAGAAAGAGAAGGAACGGCAGGAAGAGAAAGCCAAGGAGGATGCGACCAAAGCAGAATCCAAGGCTGTAGCTGCTGTTGTCCTTTCGCCCATGATGAAACAGTTCCTGGATCTGAAGAGCAAACATCCAGATGCTCTTTTGCTGTTCCGTGTCGGTGATTTCTATGAGACCTATCAACAGGATGCAAGAAAAGCATCCCAGGTTCTTGGCATTACCCTTACTAAAAGTAGCAAGACAAAAGGGCCGGATGGCAAGCCTGTGGAGATGGCAGGATTCCCTTATCATGCTCTTGATACCTATTTGCCAAAGCTTATCCGTTCCGGTGAGCGAGTGGCAATCTGTGACCAGTTGGAGAATCCCCGTGCCACGGCAAAAAGAAACTCTGAAGAATCTCCTCAGGAAAACAAGCAAGAAGTGAAAGAAGTTGTTGCTCCTACTAAAATACAGGAGGAGGAACAGCATCGAGGTGTTCACAGATAATGAAACATTATGGCAAACAATTCAAGACAGCAATACATAGACCAGTATGCGGAGTACGCCATGGAACAAATGCGCAGGTACGGCATACCTGCCTCTGTGACCCTTGCGCAAGGCATCATTGAGTCTGCTAACGGCAAGAGCACCCTTGCCCGGACAGCCAATAATCATTTTGGCGTGAAGGGCGAGTTCAACGGTGCATACGTCCTTGCAAATGATGATAAGCCAAACGAGAAGTTCAAGAAGTATGACAATGTGGGACAAAGCTATGAGGACCATTCCAAAGTCCTCATGGCTTCACGTTATCAAAAATATGTCGGGAACCTATCTCCTGATGATTACAGGGGATGGGCTGCTGGCATTAAAAGGGGCGGCTATGCCACTGCCTCTAATTATGTCTCGACCATCGTTAGTGTTATCGAGGGCAGCAACCTCCAGAAGTATGACCAGATGGTTATGGAGCAGATGAAAAGGGAAGGACGGCAATTCGGCACTGCCTCCAATCCATTGAAGGCAGGTGCATCTACCAGTCCATCCAGTAATAGTGAGCTGAAGTCAACAGGAATGGATTTGCCGCAAGGTGAATATAGCATGCCAGTTAAGCGAGACTCCTTTATGCTCATTACTTCTTCTTATGGGCCACGAAAAGATCCGATGGATCGAAGCAAAACACAAGTTCATCATGGAATCGATATCAAAACCAATGGTGATGTAGTCCTTGCAACGGAGAACAACGGAACAGTAGTGGCCGTCAACCATAACACCAATACAGGTGGTGGCAAGACGGTAACTGTGGAATATGCTCGCCCTGATGGCAGTAAGACACAAGTACAGTATATGCACCTTTCTCAAATTGATGTCAAGAAAGGCGATACCGTACAGGCTGGACAGAAACTGGGTGTGTCAGGAAACACAGGCTCTCGCACGACAGGTGAACATCTGCATTTTGGTGTCATCAATATCTCCTCTGAAGGAAAGCAACAATGGGTCAATCCTGCTGCCTACCTTGCAGAAATCAACCAGAAAGGGAATCTTCAGAAACAGGCTCAGTATAATGGCAAAGATCTTTTGGCACAATACCAGGCAGGTGGAACACTGACTCCGCCACCTGCTACGCAACAGCAGCAGGTCACTCCCAATGACTGGCTGACCATGCTGATGTCTTCCGATGATTCAGCCTTGGCTCTTAGCGGACAAGGTGAGGGTGGTGGCCTTTTGGATTCCATTATGAAAATGTTCATGACGATGCTTCTTCTCAGTATGCAGATGGAGAACAAAAGCAAAGAAGAGAAAATGGAAACTGTAACGGATGCCTTGGTCAACCGGAGAATCGATATCAGCGGATTTACGCCTAATCTGAAATCCGCTATGTTAACCATTAAGGACAGCGGTACTGCCGTCCTCACTACTGATGACGGCAAGAAACAGTATGTCCATGAACTGACTTCCGCAGAACAGTCACGTTTGTCACAGGTGCTTGGAAGTGACGTGGATGATGCAACAAAACGTCAACGCATCGGAGCTATGGTCAGTGCCATTACTTTCTCCCAACAAGCATCACAGAACTACGAGCAGATCGTTACGCAGCAACAGTCCCAGGAACAGAATTTACAAAGAAAATAATTATTCATTAAAAGCATTAGTACAATGATTAGAGCAGATGTTAACATGACTGGCACTATCAAGAGAAGTGCCACCACACGTACAGACAAGAACGAAAAGCCTTATTTGTCTTTTGTAATGAACGTAAAACTCCCGGATGCCAAAGGCAAAGGAAGAGATCTGGATGTTCTCGTAACTTTCCAGGGTGGAAAGAAAAGTGACCTTTCCCTTTTCATGGAGAAGCAGAGGGTCACGGTGCAGGGTATACTCGATATTAGAAAGAAAGGGGAAGACCTGGCCTTCTATCTTACGGCAAGAAAGGTTTCAGTCAAAAATGTGTTAGACAAGGATGGCATCACAGGTGAACTTCATTTCAGAGGTCGCCTGAAGAACGATAACATCTATGAGGAAAAGAATGACCGCAATGGCAACCCGTATCTTCTGTTTTCGGCATACTCATCCGAGAAGGTAGGTGATAATTTTGTCAGCACGTGGGTTCGCTTCCTTCGTTTTCCTGAAAAGGGTGCTGGTATTGATACCGTCAAGCCGGAATGGATGCAGCCCAGGTGCAGGGTGAGCATTGACGGTGAACTACAGCTTGCTTCGTATGACAAACAAGTTCGGCTGTCCTGCCGTGTTAGTGACATGAAGGAATTCATCAAAGAAGATTACCAGAACAAGTAATATTGAAACTATGGCTAAGAAGAACTATACCACAAATGCTGATGGGAGAAGTGCTGAGGACAAGGCAATGGACAAGTTCGCCGAGCTGATGATTGAGAAGATTACCAATCTGCAAGGTGACTGGAAAAAGCCCTGGTTCTCCCCTCAGGCAGCCCAATTGCCGCGCAACCTCAGTGGCCGTCAGTATAATGGCATGAACAGCATCATTTTGATGCTCATGCAGGAAAAGAACGGATGGCAGACATCCCGTTATGCTACCTTTGACCGTATCATGGGACTGAACTATGTCAAGGACAAGGAAGGTGGACGGACACCAGCACTTGACGAGAAAGGTGAAAAGCTTCCGATGGTATCGGTCAACAAAGGCGAGAAGAGTACGCCTGTCATGTTGACGACCTTCACGGTGGTCAATGCAGAGACTAAAGAGCGTATTAAATACGAGGATTATAAGCAGATGAGTGAGGAGGAACGTGCGAAATACAATGTTTATCCAAAGCTTCAGGTTTACAATGTCTTCAACCTTGACCAGACGAACATGAGGGAGGTGCGTCCCGAAATGTACGAAAAGTTCCTCAATGAGTCAAAGGGTGAACGGGAAACATCTGATAAGGAGATGGAGAGTTTTCCGGCTATTGATGCAATGATAGACAAGGACCTGTGGGTTTGTCCTATCAAGCCGACCCATGGTGACAATGCCTATTACAGCATCAGCAAAGACATGATTGTTGTTCCTGAGAAGCAACAGTTTATAGATGGAGAATCGTTTTATTCCAATCTTTTGCATGAGATGAGTCACAGTACAGGTTCGGAGAGTCGTCTTAATCGTCTGAAGCCAGGACAAAGTTTCGGCAGTGCAGAATATGCCCGTGAGGAACTGGTGGCTGAACTTACAGCTGCCTTGGTGTCATCGCAGTACGGGATGACGAAGCATGTAAAGTCAGACAGTGCGGCCTATCTGAAGGGATGGCTCTCGAATCTAAAAGAAGACCCCTCGTATATAAAGACAACTCTTTTGGATGTAAAGCGTTCTGCATCATTCATAGGCCAGCGTGTCGATGCGGTTAATATGCGGATTGAGCGTGATGGCGTTAATGCCGACTTTTCCGACATCCGTGAACAGAACAAAACCTATGCTCCGACTCATCAGGCATCTAAGCCAGGCGGACAGACCACTACGGAAACGGAAAAGCCTAAACAAGAAGATGTGAAGTCAGAGCAGCAGGAACAGCTGGCAGCACGCGGGGTTGACCCGCCTCGATTTCACCGTTGACGGTATCACGGTCAAGGATAATCATATGGAGGTGCTGTTCACGTTCCATGCCGATGATGCAGAGATGTATTTCGGAAAGACACCTGTCAGTGTGGATATGGGAACAGCCCTTTACATGCTTCAGCAAAAGGACTCCATGCCACAAGGAAAGGCATGGGGGGATAGCTTTCCTGCTGTCGTTAACCATACATCTTCCAGTGTGGCAAGGCATCACCCGGACTTCCTTGCAGCCAAGCAAGGTGATTTCGATGCTGCCATCAGGCTCGTTGATGATCTCGTAAAGGACGAAAAAGTGATTGATGTCGCCACTCGTTTCCCTGAAGCTCATGTAGCATATATTCATCGTCAAAATGGGACTGGCATCAATATGATACCAGCTGCATTTGCAGCAAAATTCTCAGCGGCAGGTATGACGGTAGAGGATGACATTATTGCAATAACTAATGTCTCTCATACAGATGCTTCTGACGTTGCGCGTCTTAGCCGTAGGATGCGATTTGAAGGGAATGTCACAAAGGGTGCCAGTTACATCATCCTGGATGATTTCATTACCTCTGGTGCAGAACTCAGGGATATGCGAGACTACATCTCCAGCAAAGGTGGCAATGTGGTGATGATAACGACTTTCGGACACGGAAGTTTCGGTAAACTTACAGACATCAGGATTGATAACGACTACAAGAACAAACTGAGAGAAGCAGGTATCACAGATCAAGACTTAAGAAAATATGGAATCGCATCAGAAATCGGCTGTCTCACCATCAGCGAAGCAGCCAAGCTCAGCAGAGTGGTTAACACCAGCGCAAAGAAACGAACTCCGCAAGTCGTCGAAAGATTTTCAGTTGCACGTCAGGAGCAGTCCACAGTTTCAGCGATGGCAAAGGACGTTTCTGGAACAGAAGAGAAAATGACAAACCACGTACAGGACACCTCTATATCATGCTCTTATGTGCATAGATGACAAAAGCATGGCCTCTAATGGTCATGCTTTTGTAATAATTGTGTCGAAAGCCCAGTCATCTTAACGACAGCTATACTCTGCAATAAAGCTACAATCAGAATATGCCGAACGGCGATACATGACCAGTATCGAAAGAAAGGTTTTGTGTTTGGATAGACTCAAAAGAAGCAATATCATAATTGCTTTTCAGTCTTATTCTATGCCGATGTCCAGTGAGATTCTTCTCAATGTAGAGTTCTGTTATACCACGCAGGTCGTTTCCATATTCATCCTGATAGACTTGATAATATTCGGGACGATGTATAAACATGACCATATCCGACACATCTTCTATTGTTCCAGAATCGCGTAGGTCTGAGAGTTTGGGAATGTAGATGGAATCAGTAGCCTCTTTGTGCTCGGGCCTGTTTGTCTGAGAGAGAATGATGAAAGGCACATTCAGTGTCATGGCCAGAGATTTAAGACGGCAGACAACATCCGTGACTTCATCGTTCCTGGTCCAGTTTGGATTACCGTTTGATTGGATGAGTTGCAGGTAATCAATAAAAACGGCTTTCGCCTTATTTTGCTTGCAGAACATGTGTACTTGTTCTTCCAGCTTGTCTATGCTGATGCCTGGTGTGTCAAAGATATATATAGGAGAGTCCCGAAGTGCTGCTGAGCCTCGTTCAAGGTTTTCCCATTCTTCCACCGAAAGCATTCCGCTGACGATGTGTTCAAGTGGAATCTTACAAACAATCGAGAGAAGGCGCTGGACAATCTTTTCTCCAGTCATGCTGGGTGATATGTATATGACAGGCATTCGGTGGTCGATGACTATTCTTTTTACCATAGACAGTGCAAGTGAGGATTTTCCTATTGCCGGTCGTCCGGCAACGGTAATCAAGTCCCCCTCTTGAAAGCCATGCGTTATTTTGTCCAGCTCTTCAATGCCTGACGACAGACCTGTTATACCACGGCCATCGATGGAAACTGTTTGTATCTTCCGTAGAAAAAGATCAGTCGTATTCTTGATGTTACTCATATTATCCATATTACTCGTAAATATATTGTTATCGTTTGAATGATGTATTGCTCATCTTCTGCTTTATGTCATCCAACGACTGTACGACAGGCTTCGATGGTAAGGGGGATGCTATGGTTATATTGCCTGCCTTGATTCGTGTATAATCAAGGATGGATATATCCAGCCCATTGCGTCTGGCAAATTTTATCATATGCCCCGTGCCACGGCTCTTTCCGTCCCAAAATGCAATTAGCGCGTCGGAACACTTTGCCATTTCTGAATTCCTTACCATACCTGCAGCCTTGCCAAGTAACCGCCATTTGGCGGGATGCAGTTCAAAGGGAAGCCTGAATTCATTCGCAAATCTTTCCCCAAGAGAATCTGCGCCACGGGCATGACCAGAAACGATGATGACCCTGTGTGTCTTCATCTTTTCCTGTAAGATGGAAAGGCAGTGCTCCCTCAACAGCGCATAGTCATTGAAGGAGCGGCTGCCAGCTATGATTACCCTATAGTCCGTCATAGAATTATCGTCAGTCATTTAGTTTTTCCTCATCAATCTCCAGGTAGAGTGAAACCTTACTGTATCTGTTATCTTTGGGATTTGTGAAGTCGCTTATACCGCCAAGAGAAATGCCTTTCATCCTGTCTGTCGGTACGCCTCGTTTCTTCAGTTCTTTGGCGATGAACCTTGTTCGTTCCTTGCTTAGTGAAGAATTGCCGTTTTCTGAGCCTGTTGCACTGTCAGCAGCTCCGGCGATGTGTACCTTCAAGTTATGCTCAATAGCAACTTTTGTAAGTTCATCGAGATTGATAAGCTGGGATTCATCCGTTAATTCCGCTTTGCCTAATTGGAAGAAGAAGTAGATAGGGATATTCAGAATATTAGGCTGTGTTTCCAAAGCCTGGGGTATGGAAAAGGAGTTCATGCTTTTCAGGCGTGAACGAAGTGATAGCAATCCTCTGTAGTTGTTTTTCCCATTGCCACGGTCATCAAACAAGTAACCATATTTATTCAAAAGGCCCTCTATTTCCAGTATCTTCTTCAGCTCATCAAGCGTCTTTTGGTCGATGTTATGTTGATTGCGGAGCATCTGATTGTCTTGTTCCAGTTGTCTGCTGTATGCAATAAGATAGTCATTCTGATTAATGTATGGCACAGCGTCGATGGCATGTTTCCATCTTGGGTTTCCTAAGTTCATACCGATACCCAACGAAAGGGAGAGCATGTTGTCTCCCAACTTACCCCTGTCACCGTTCCCATCGAAATCACGGAACGTGGAAAATCCTCCAAGTTCTCCAGATAAGAAGAACCTTTGGCTGACATGGTAACGTGAATGGATGCCATAGGTTAGCGCAAACTGCAAGTTTCGCAGCTTACTGCCATCTGGTGACATCACGTTAGAACCGTGAGCCAGACCAGCTCCGATATATGGGGCAAAATCCCATTTTGGCATACTCTCTGAGGAACGACGGAACAGGTTGGCGATATTATACATGAGATCCGCATGTGCCAGCTGATAACTCATTTTTGCCAGGTCGCTGTTCTTGTACTTCAATCCCTGAAAGGCCACCCTTGCCCCAACATTTGGTGTGAACCACTTGCCAAGGTAGGCATTGAATGAAGGTGTCGTCCTGTCGAAGAAGTCACCACATCCCAGTGGCTTGCCGATGAATGCAGATGCGCCACCTTGGATTCCGAAGAACCAGTGCTGGCTAATCTTGCCGACTTGGACATAGTCGGTTGTCAGCGTAGGTGCCAGACGTTGTAAAAACGGGCTGTCAACTGAAGCCTGGTGAAGTGTGTCAACAGGCCATCCTTTTGCGCTTGCAGTCATTGAGAGCGCAAGCATTGAGATCATCATTACTTTTTTCATTGTTTACTTGTTTTGTTATTACTAATGTTACTGATATTATTCATGTTACTTGTATTACCGATATTATCGCCCTCGTTTGATTTTTCTTCCCGATGGTTTCATCATGGCTGCCGACTGAGCAATACATTTCATCCACCATCTTTCGTCATCATCGTCCTTGTCGCGTCCCCAGCCAGTCAGATTTCCACCACCTCCGCCACCATGAGACACGGCATAATCCGTAGCGGCTTTGACATATCGCAAGGCAAGTAGCAGGGCACAGTTGATGACATCCTTCGAGTTTTCTGTCAACTCAACGAAACCGGACTCCTGAAGGATTTCCTTTTGCTTTTCACTGAGTGTAGGCTTCAGAGGCTCTATTGTTTTCATCAGCATCTTTTGGTAGGTGATGTTCATATTTGCTTTAAGGTATGCTGCCTCCTTGTCTATGTCGTCGCCCCAGCTCTCTTCAGCGCGTCGATGTTCTGACTGTAAGGCCGTCAGTCGCTGCTTAGTCAAGGCAATCTCGTTGTTTGTCTCGTCAACAGTGCGTTGTCTTTCTGCGATTTTCTGGTTGATGTCCATCAGTTCCTTTCTCAGCTCTTGCATCTTCTTGGCAAGTTGTTCGTTGTCTTGTCCTTCCTGCCCGAATTGACGTGCGATTAGTTCTATCTCCTCATTGACTTTTTCTTTTCGAGCCTGTAAGTTTGCAATCATTGTTGAGAGACTTTTCACCTTGATTTCCATGCGGTGTATTTGTCTTTCAAGTCCTTCTTTCGTATACTCCAATGACTGAACCTCCCTGACCAGATCACGTTTGTATTCCTCGGTTGAACGATGTTTTGCACCAGTTTCAGCCATATTGCTTCCACGTTCCAAGCCCCAATGCTTGTTAACTTCTTCATATAGGGCATCGTGCCGTTCTCTTAGTGATGCGCTTTCCTCTGCTGGGTTCTTGCCAAATACGCTAGTCCAGGAGATTTTATTTTTCTCTTCATCTACAGGGATGACTGTACAATGACAATGTGGGTTAGTTTCGTCCAGATGTACATAGAAGCTGACTATGTTATCTTCACCAAAACGCTTTGCGACAAAGTTATATACCTCAACAGCCCATTTTTCAATGTCATTACTTCTTGTCAGGTGCGAGTTGTCTGCTCCTTTTGTGAAATCAACCTCCTGGTTTCCGAAGGCTATCTCCAACATGCGGTCTCGGCTTCCTCCGAAAATCATCTGAGCAAGAATACGTTGTTTCCTCCTTACATCCTTTCTTGCGTTTGGATTTTTGATACCACGAACCGACAAGTTTTCATCCATCTTTTGTTGGATGGATTTTGAAGTGTCAATAGGCTGCACCTTGCCGCCTTTTGTCACTTCAAAGTTCAAGTGAGCCCTTGAAGGGTCATAGTTTGCCAAGCTGTCCTTGGCTTTCTTGTCCCAAAGATTATTTGTCCATTTACGCTGCTGTTCGTTGCTCTCAGCATTGCTGATGCCATCTGTATTCGAGCGCATGTCCATCACCTGCTTTCTTTCTCCCATATGACTGATGTTTTTATAATAATCTGCCTGAGCTTGCTCCCCGTAGGAACTCCTTTGGAGAGGCAGCCTAATGTGTTAACGGAAGTTAACTCTAATTAGGCTTAGAGTTTTAACTCATTCCTTCCCTCTATTCGATTTTCGCTTCCCTCTTGTCGATTTGAGCAAGCTCGTCGAAGAGGGCTGCGAATGATGCGATGCAAGCATCGGTTCTGTAGTGGGGTGGGAGGTGGAAGAGTCGTTATGGCTGTCAGCAATCGCGCTTTCGTCGGGAAGAGACAGCGCAAAAACATTGACATGTTTTTTCTTGATGATTACAGACATGGCTTCAAGCCCTTCAATGAATTTCTGAACTGTCGGTCTGCTCCAGTGCCATGTCTTGGCCAGTTCGGTATATCTGACTAAATATTCTTGATATGCCGAAGAAGGTTTGCCGCAATCTTCCACATCCGAATCCAGGATGTGTTCCACTAACCATACAAAGGCATCATAACGTGAAAACTTATGATTCTCCTGAGTCTTCAGGAAAGAAACCAGTCCGCTGTCAAGTTTCAAGGACAGTTTGGTTCTATTTGTATTCTCTTTCATTGGATGAATCGTATTTGAGTTTTACACATGAATGTCATTACAAATTTTATTTGAAATAAGCATCAATGAATTTCTTATCTACATCCGCTTCATTGGCATGATCGTCATAAAACTTCTCCATACCATCAGAAGGATAGAAGTATGAGAATTCCAGAATGAAAGCCAGCGTTATGGCCAAAGATAATAGATGGGGGATAAAGGGAATGATAAGACAAACCAACGTTATGCACCACCGTAGATAATGCTTTCTACGTATTGTCAAAAGTGTCTTTATGCAGTTCTTGGTGAACGACAGGAATATGATTATGGCGATTGGCGGAATTATTCCACAATCTTTTGGATATACGGCATAGTGTATTGTAATATAAAAGACGAGGAGTACGACAAGAATGTTTGCCGGTACTCTCTTTGATTCCGGATCGGTTATCATATGCAGACAGATTCTGACCACGAGAGGACTGTGCCTGTTATAGATAAGAACAGGAAGTAATACCAGTAATACGGGAAATATGAAAAATACTACTTTTGCTGTCATTGTATAATGATAATATGAGTAATATGGATAATATCACCTAATCGTTCTCCAGATAGATGTCGTAGGCTGTTTTGACAAGTTTCAGCTTCAGGGCTTGGAAAGATGCTCTGCGAACTATAACTTCGATGTCAAACAGTGTCGGCTCACACTTGTCAATCCGTTGTGCAAAATCCATGTCTCTTCGAGCAATCTTTTTGATAATCCTGTCGATGTCGTTTTCATAGATATTCCATATACTGCGATTGATGTGGTTCTTTGGTCGGTTTGTCACCATGATATTGAGAACGAGGCAGGTTGACTTTACAAGTTTGTCACCTTGCTGAGTCATATACTGCCTCCTCACTCGTGGTATAACGGCACGGTATTTCGTGCTGTTGGAGTTGATGATGTCGGCTATCTTATATAACAGTTCGGCTCTCATTACAGGGTGCAAAACAAAGCCAATAGTTCAGAGACCTCCATTGCCTGGATAAAGTCGAAACTAACGGCATGGGATTTCAGGTCGGATTCGAGTTCGCTTTCCATCGTATCAAGCGAATCGTACAATGTCACGTTCAGGCCATCTACAAATTCACGCTCATCTGATACTATGTTGAATTTAAACATGGAGTTTGATGCTTTGGAACTCGCAAAGAAACAACAGTGATGGATCCTTGGATTATCCTTGCTTGTGCCGTGATACAGCAGCTTCAGTTCCATCCCATCGTCTATTTCATCCATTACGATGCTGATAGGTAATCGTTCTTCCAGCGAGAAGAACAGAATGCCGGAATCATCTGTGATGTCCGTTTCGTCTGGGCCATTACTCCTAATCAATTGGGGAAGCATTAACGGTACCAATGCCATGAACTTGGATATTTCTTCTTTAATCATAGTAGTATAAATTATAAAGTGAGTACATACATTTTCAGTAATTGCTGAGGAAGCAAGTAGTTCAATGCACGTTGGTCAACGTCAAATGTCTTTGCAAATTTTGTTGACTTTGGCAGTTGTGATATGACGTAGTTGAACTGGCTGCGTTCTTGGGGAGTAAGTGTAGCGATTGAAAACTGGTCAATGCTAATAAAAGGCTGAATGATCATCCATAGATAGGCGTTCCCTTGTGCCTTGCTTTTCATCTGTTGGTGGTTAATGTCCGAGATGCAAGCCGTAGAGTTCTGTAGCAATCTTCGTACTGTCCTCATCGACATATATACCATAGCATCACGGGCTTTAATCTTACCTTCTTTTGCGGCAATGAATATATTCCGGCAAATACTTTCTGTTTCCTGTGTAATATCGGCCAGAGGTTCCTTGTCCATATCGTATAAGTGGGCTAGGAATGATCGAAACATAATGTCCTCCTTGCCGATAAAGTCAAGCATATCACTTTTTGTGTTGATTCCTTTCAGCTTTGTGTCTTTAAGCAGTTTCCTGTAATTGCGAAGAATGCTTGCCTTGTCACTCTCTAACAGCGGAATACTATCCAGTTTCAAGAAAAAGGGTTGTGCCTCGTTGACGGCTCCTTGAAGTTCCTTGTCATCATGGAACACTGATGTCTGTTCTTTAATTTTCAGCACATCCTCATAGGAATAACGCCATGTTTCTGTAAGGCGTAGAAACTCAAATCGTATAGAGTCATGGATTGCCGTGAATCTTTCTGCACAGTTATTATCTTTCAGAAAGACAGAATCCCGCATAAGATAATGAAAGACAGTATCGGAAGTTTCCCTCCACTTGTTAGCTTCTTTGCAGAAAGTAGCCGTGTTGGATGTCTTCATGTCCTTCAAACTACCTAAATAAGCCTGATAGACCTTTAACGCATCCCCAGAAGACTGAAAGTCAAGGGTGTCATCATCTGAACATGACATACATGTTGGCAAAACAATCCACACGATAAATAATGGCAGAAGAGTGTAATGAAGCATGCTATTTGCCTCAATTTCATGTGACAAGATGCAATGTGTTATTTGCAACTTCAATGTTTGTATTCTTTTCTTCATAAAATCTCTTTATTTCTTTTGGGGTGCAAAATTACTACATTTTCCTCAAAATCTTGTTTTGCGTGCTCATTATTTTAATTGTTGGTATCATTTTTCTGAGAAGTAGAACCAAATTGCATTTCAATTTAGTCAAAAGTGCGTTAAATTCACTAAATAAAGGATTTAATAAAAATAATTATATTACCTTTGCGGTGTTCATTTAATGAATATCGGAGCAATATGAAGTATATAGGCTATGTAAATACCGCTTATTATATTGAGCAATTAGAAGCGTTTGTTTTATCTATGAAACAAATGCCTTGCTCTTTCATTTACTATGACGAGAAAGGCAATGGGAAACGTCAGAATTGGAAATTGTTCATTAGCAGTTTGAATAGCAATGACACGGCGGTTCTGGTTTCGTTTGATAATGCTTTCTGCAATTTCAACGAAATGATGTTCTTCCTGAAGCTGTGCGCCAGTAAGAATATCAGAATAATATCCCTGAAAGATTCATTAGACACCTCTGATGTATTTTTCCCGAAAGTGAGTACCCAGAACACGCTTAATGTCATTGCGAGCATGACAGTTACAAAAGGGCAGGCTGCTTTTGATGATTTCCAGGCCGAACTGTTGTCTGATAAGTTCCATGAGAAGAAACTGAAAAAGTACAGGATGGTCATCAATATGTATAATGCCGGTTATAGTATAAAGGAAATCATGTCTCGCACGGGGTATCATGGGAAAAGTAATATCTACAGGATTCTTCACATGTTCAACGTGGAGCTAGAGTACCCAACGATGGTACGTTCTAAGCAGCCAGGCGTAGGTGTTATTATGCGAAATCTTTAATCGTTTATTATATGACAAAGTTGCGGCTCAGTAAGAAGGGTTTTTATCTCTTCAACATTTCACTCTTGATAGTAGGGTTAATCATTACAGGAGTTGGGGCTGCCAATCTCCTGTAAGGGCAAGTGCTTTCACCACATGCCATGTTCAAGCTATGGGTGGTCATAATCACTTTTTTCTTTGTAGCCATCCTTGCTTTAATCTGGCTGCTACTTGATATGATTTCATTTATTGTCAATCACTATAAAAGCAAGAAGTCATGATTGTTTATATAGCAGAAAAGCCAGACATTGCCACGGCGATGGCCGCTTATTTATGGAGTGATTTCAGCTCGTACAAGCATAAACACTGTTACCAGAAGGGGGATGTTATTGTGACGTGGGCCTACGGGCATATCATGATGACAGCCATGCCTGAAGCATATGGTAAGGAATATGCTGATTTTAGTACATATCCCGTCATCCCATCTACATGGAAGAAACGTCCTTCACCATCTACCAAAGAGCAGTTTGAGTATATTCGCAGTGTTTTAGGTAAAGCGGATGTTGTGGTCAATGGCGGTGACCCGGACAGGGAAGGCCAGCTTCTTATTGACGAGATTTTGGAGTATGTCGGATATAAGGGAGAGGTGCGTCGTATTCTTATCAATGCAAAGGACACTGACAGCTTGAAGCGGGCATTCGACCATATAGAACCTAATGAGAAATACAGGCCGCTCTATCATGCAGGACTGGCAAGGGAACGTGCCGACTGGCTGGTTGGTATCAACTTGTCAAGGGCTTATACCGTTAGTGCCAGGAAACATGGAGCTGCAGGAGTGTGGCGAGTAGGCAGGGTCAAGATACCGACACTTGCCCTTGTTGTCGAAAGAGAAAAGGAAATTCAAAATTTCCATTCTGTGGAGTACTATGAACTGACGGGAAAGTATTCAAAGAACGGCATCCCATTCTCGGCAATCTTGAAACCTTCGGATGAAGCACCTCTCGATAGCGAGGGGCGCATTATCCAACGTAACTATGTAGAGAAGATTCAGAATGAAGTCAAGAACCAACCGGCTCGTGTCACTTCCAGTGAACGGAAGAGCCAGACAGAGAGTGCTCCATTGCCTTATTCGCTTGACACGCTTCAGGTGGAAGCCAATAAACGCTATGGCATGTCGCCATCGGATGTGCTTGCCAAGGTGCAGTCTTTGTATGAGAAGAAATTCGTGAGCTATCCTCGTTCCGACTGCAACTATATCCCTACCAGTCAGCATGGCGACGCTGGGCGCATACTGAAAGCCCTTGCTGAATATGGTCTTGAAGCTGCATCAAATGCAGACGCAAGTATTCAGAGCCGCTGTTTTAATGATGGTAAGGTGAGCGCACACCATGCCATCATTCCGACAGGCGTTATCCCGAAGGGGCTTGATGAACGAGAGCGAAAAGTCTATGACATGATAGCCGTGAGATACTTGATTCAGTTCTATCCACCATGCAGGTATGACGTAGTGAAATATGAACTGACAGCCAAAGGATATGTCTTTGCCGGCAGCGGAAAGACGATTGTTTCTCCAGGATGGAGAGGCATATCCATGTCAGATGACAAAGACGATGAGGTAAAGGAAGTGCCAACGTTGGCTACAGGTGATATAATCCCTATACCTATATATATTATAGACACAAAGAAGACAACCCCGCCAAAGCGTTTCACGGAAGGGTCGTTGCTGGCAGCCATGACCAACATCTGGCGTTTCGTCAGTCCAGATAATCCAAACAAGGAGAAACTGAAGGAATGTAAGGGTATTGGTACCCCTGCCACTCGCGACAGTATCATTGCAGATTTGCTCGCCACAAAGTCTGGTAAGTCTGATATTCTTCCCTGTATTCAGAAAAAGGGTAAGGAACTTGTTCCAACTGCGTTTGGCACAGCCATGATAGATGGTATTCATGAGTCGTTGACCAAGCCCGACTTGACTGCTGTTATGGAATATAATCTATCTGCTATTGCGGAGGGAAAGATGGGGTTGGGCGTTTTTCTTGAAGAAACCCAGAAGATGGTTCTGGAGAATATCGCCTTTGCTGAAGGCTCGTCTCATTATGTGGCTTCAGCAGCCGTTGTTGGTAAGGATGATCAGGAAGTTCCTCATGAGGAATGTCCTGTTTGCCGTCGTAAGACGTTGGCACGGAAGTATTCTCCCAAGACTAAAAAGCATTTCTGGGTCTGTGAGGAGAAGTCTTGCGTGCATCCGACAACTGGAAAGACTGTCTTTTATGCTGATAGCAGAAAGAAGCCAGTGGTAAAGCTTTGTCCTCAATGTGGTGTGCCATTGTGCCAGGTCTATAGCAAGAAGACGAAGCAGCAGTATTGGGTGTGTCCAAAATGCAACGAATTCAAGAAGATGCTATGAATGGAGCAATATCAGTAATGCCAGTAACATGAGTAATACAAGGAATACAAACTGATTTTTTCATTTTCATACGACTATTTAAATTAAGCAGGAAAAGGGTGGCCCGTGTGTGGCTGCTCTTTTTTTCCATAAAATAGAAACTTTAACAAATGAAAATGGTAACAAGATAAAGAATAAATGGAATTTGTTGATTTTATGATTGTTTTATTTGGTCTATTGAGAAGAATTGAGTAATTTTGCAGCGAGATTTGAGTAAAGTTGCAATAAGAATTGAGTAAAATTTACAATCGTTTTGAGTATGACTTATATACGAAAGCAATATCACACGCTACGGGAGCGCATCCTTGAACCAAGGCACTTTATGCAGATATTGGCAGGACCGAGACAGGTAGGAAAATCCACGCTTGTCGGCCAGGTTCTGGATGACATCTCCATTCCTTATACCTTAGAAGTGGCTGACGCTGTGGATCCTAAGGATAGTGACTGGATTCACCGTGTATGGGAGTCAGCCCGTGCTACGATGCAAATACGTAAAGAGCAGGAGCGTCTGTTGGTGATTGACGAGGTGCAGAAGATTGACAATTGGAGTGAGATGGTGAAACGTGAATGGGATGAAGACTGTCGTCGACATGTGAACTTGAAGGTGGTGCTGCTTGGTAGTAGCCGCCTTCTGCTGAAACGGGGAATGACAGAATCGTTGGCCGGACGCTTTGAATTGATTCGACTTGGGCACTGGAGTCTACAGGAGATGAGGGATGCCTTCGGCGTTACGCTTGACCAGTACATTTACTTTGGCGGCTATCCTGGACCTGCAGGCATGATTGATAATGAGAAGCGATGGCGTAAGTATATCAAGGACTCTCTGGTGGCTCCTGCCATTGAGAAGGATGTTATAATGACTTCAAACATCTACAAGCCAGCGTTGATGAAGCAACTTTTTGAGTTGGGATGCGGCTACTCTGCCGAAATACTGTCGCTGACCAAGCTAATGGGTCAGTTGCAGGATGCCGGGAATGTGACCACGCTTGCGGCCTACTTAGATATCCTTGATGAATGCGCCCTTCTGACGGGCCTGCAGAAATATGCTAATGACGATGCACGTAAGCGTGGCTCCGTGCCAAAATACCAGGTATATAACAGTGCTCTGCTGACGGCCTACAAAGGCCATTCGTTCCTTGCTGATCGGACGGACACAAAACTTTGGGGACGATGGGTAGAGAGTGCGGTTGGAACACACATCCTGAGTATGGCAGAGGAACTGGACTACAAGGTGTATTATTGGCGTGAGCCGTCAAGAAGTAAAGACGAGAGTGACAAAGAGGTAGACTTCATTATAGATAACGATGGTGAGTTGACAGCTATAGAGGTGAAAAGCGGTCGTCGCGGAATGAACTCTGGGTTGCCAGCTTTCGTAGAAGCATTCCATCCCAAACGGGCTTTTATCGTAGGTACGGGCGGTGTTTCTTTGGAGGATTTCCTAAGTTGTGATATTGAAAGTCTGCTTAATCAGGAATAATTGTAGCGGAAAAGTTCTATTTGTTTCTGTTGTAGCGAAAGTAACTATTTGAATAACAGCGTCTTTTGCTGGCGGAAGGGGATTCCGCTACATCGCTACAAGAAAAAATGGCATTCTTATACTAAAGATTATTTTTGTTTTATGATTGGGTTGGAAATGATGTCGTCATTGGTACTGCCGTGACGCATCCTGACTGACAAAGCAACATTTGTTGTGTTGACATTTGAATGTCATTGGATTAGAGGCTCCGTGGTATATGTACGGAAAAGGAGAAGGTGTGTCTGAATAGACTTGCCTTCTCCCGTACATACATCACAGAGCCTCCCGATGACTGTCACATGGCATTGTTCAGTCATGAGAATGAGGAACGTGCTAAATACCATTGGTTCATCAATTTCCGAACCTGCGCGGTTTGCGTTTGATGGATGACAGCTTTTGAGCATTCATTTCTTCCGGCGATAATGCGACGGGAGATTTACGACCAGACTCCAGCCAGCCAACAAGCTCGTCTTTGAAAAGAATGTAGTTCTTTCCTCGTTTGGTGGCAGGAATGTTGTCGCGCTCAATATGGTAATACATCGTGGATTTCTTCATCTTCAGGAAGTCACATGCCTCGTCAATGGTCATGGGCGTGTGTTCTGCTGATGGTGAAGACTTCTTGCACACTTCATCTTTGATGATGTCAAGTACTCTTTCCAGTCTCTCCACTTTGGAAAGTACCTGGGAAACGACCTCTGGGAGGTCATTGAATGTCAATGTTTCTTGCATGATCTCAAACTATTTGTAATTTGAGTGCAAAGGAACAGACTGATTCAACGCTGTATTTCGTCATTCTAAGTTAAGTTTGGAATAAGTCATAATAAGCGAGATTATACCTCGAATTGGTGGAACTGATAATTGTGCTTATCTGGAACATCAATCTTAATGATACAATCTCCTTGCTGTCGGAGGTTTCTGCGAATGGAAGAAATGTCAGAGTCTCTAAACTCGTTTGGGAAAGACTGCTTGATGAAAAGTGCACGTTTTTCACCTGTCCATTTCAGTCGCTCTCCGACATTCCAGGCAAGATGCCGTAGGTCCAACGTGGAAAGCTTCCCGTTCGTCAGGGATGGGGATAGGGGAGTTTCTTGGGAATACTGCCATAGATTCACGTTTTGGAAAAGGGTTTCAATATCCTCGTCCTTCATATAGGGTGGTAGAATACGATAAAGATAGTCGTGAATGCTATTCATAATTTGTTGATGTAAAGCTATCTGCTCTTGTAGATGTCTGTCTCGTATGTGCTGCATCCTTTCATTAGTCGTTGGTGTTATCAAAGAGGTAAAGTTATCTTCGTGTGGCTCTGAGCAAGACTGCTCATCAAGGGGTAACGACGAAAGGAGTTTTACCTCCTGCCTTCCGCAACATCGAGCTGATGGTATGGATAGTTGTCCCAACTGAAAGCTAACGATGATGATTTTAGCGATTCCAATCAGGACTAAAATGGTTAAAAATATAGGAATGTACTTTCTTGTGGTCTCCTCTAAGTTGCATTCATAATTGATGATTTGTTGGAGCCACAGGCTTATATCAATCCATTCAAAGGAGTTGGCAATATAAAGACAGATTGACAATCCTCCCCAAAATATTATAATATTCTCCTTAATTTTGTTAGTCATACTTACTCTGATTTAATTGAGTTTTCGGACTGTAAAGTTAAGGAGAATTTTTGAATTACTGAAAGATAATCTCTTTATACTACGATATTTTGGGCATTTTTAATATATTTCTTGTCTTAGCTCATTCATGCTGGCAGGATTTGTTGCAATAATTGTTTGTTTGCTCAATATGTTGAGCATTATTTGGCTTTCTTCTCTTTGCCAAGTACCTTAGATGAGATTCTTGTGGCCGTTTCTCTCCTTTTCGGGTCGGCATGACAAGCATATATTTGTGTCGTTGTCACACTCTTATGAGCCAACAGCTGCATGACAGTATAGAGATCTGTTCCAAGTTCAACTTGCAATGAGGCGAATGTGTGCCGGAAAGAGTGGAATGTGATGCGTTTCTTGATACCCGCTTTTCTTAACCAGGCTTTTAAGGGCTTTTGTGCCATGATAATCTCGAACCCCTCAAATACCTTGCCGTTGATACTTTTTCTGTTCTGAGAAATCAATTTGTATGCTTCCTCGCTGATAGGGATGATATTTCGCGCCTTCGTCTTTTGAGCGTAAAACTCCACATATTTGCCACCATCAGAATAAGATTTGATATTCCCCCAGGTTAGGTTCATAATATCACTTCGTCGCATTCCTGTTAGACAAGCAAAAATAGAGGCTCTTTTAAGGACATCTATATCGCATGGAGTTTTGTAGAGCTTTTGTAACTCTGCCAGTGTAAGGCTTTCCTTATTAACAGGTACAGTGGGTATTTTTTCAAGAAAGTCGTTTGGATTGGTGCGAATCATCTTGTCTCTGTATGCGATGTTGATAAAACCACGGAAAGTTGACCAATAGCCAGCTACTGAGTTGATGAACATAGGTTTTCCGTTTCTTAGATTCTTGGCGGTTAGAAGGTATTTACGGAAGTTGTTGCAAAGGTCGATGTCCACCTCTTCGCATCGACATTTGCCACCGACAAAATACTTGAAGTGTTCATAAACAAACTTCCATTTGGGATCTTTCCCCTGAAGTACTCTGTTGAAATAATCAAGGAAATCACCATGCATCTTAGATTTGTCAAAGAAGTCGTACCTTTCGTTGACAACGCTCTCAAACCTACGGCATCGAATGGCTTCAGCCTTTTCTGTCATGATCTCGTTGAACTCCTTTTCTCGTTTGTTCTGAGGGTCTGCATAGATGTAGATTCCTAACGATTCGTGGCGAGTGGTTTTCATCGTAACGATGTCCCGATAGCCTGGATAGTAATCCAGATAGAATGACAGCATCCCATTTTTTATGGGGCGTGTCCTAAGTGTTACTGTCTTACAATACTGCATAGTCTTTATAATTTAATTTGGTTGCAAATGTCTTTACTTATTTGATAATGATAGCTTTCATTCCTTTATAATTCATGATAAGGGCTGAATAAGTCTGAATAATTGGAAATCCTTATGTGAATTGTCGCTCGTGGATCATTTTTATGATATCCTCTTTGAGGAACAAGGCGAACTTTCCTTCATGGACTTTTCTTACATTGCTGTATCTTAGCATCCCGTAAACTTTGTCCCTGTCCATGTTGAACTTCTCACATATCTGTTCTACAGTATAGTATTGGTCGCTGTATTTAGCTAAGGTATTGTTTACGTCTTCAATGGCAGACCTGAGATAATAGGCTATACCATGTTCTTTCTTGGATGGAATCTTATGCCTTGATACGAATGACCTTCTTGCACAAGTTGTAATACCAAGCATTTCTTCTACATCTGTGCCAGATAGCCATTCTGCACTTTCGTTCTTTTGCAGTTCTTCGCTTGCCTCATTTTTGGCAAACAGAGCTTCAACGGCTTTCAGTTCATAGAAGTTGACATGCTTCACCGTTATCTTTGGAATGTTGGCCTCTCTTGTTCGCCCATGAACGTGATGAACCGTGACCTTGAAGCGTTTGGCAATCTCCTGTGCCGTGATATAGTCCTTTGGAACTTCAAACTTCTCTGGGTCTCTGTTGAATAGCTGCTCAATAGCAGCCTCGTTATAGTAGTTCAAATGCTTTATAACAAGCTTTGGCGTTTTTGCTTCACGAGTCTTAGCCTGGACGTGTTTGGGCGTGACTCCATATTTTTCTGCTATTTGAGCAACAGAAATATAACCTTCTGGAATAGCATTGAGTTTCGGCAGTTTTGCTCTCCGCTCTTTTTCTTTCTCCAGAGAATTTGTTTCCATGCGCTCTTTGATAATGCGGTCAAACTCCTTTCTGTTGATGACAGTAAAACGTCCCTGTTTATGATTGTCTATTTCATAGTTATGGACGTAGTAAGAGATCTGGTCTTTTGAGAAATGGTACTTCTCCATGACTTCTGCGTATGTGTAATAGTTCGGATCGATGGATTCACGCTCACCTTTCAGCGTATCAATATGTGCCCTGGAGTAATAGACAGTTCTTCCTTGTGTAATACGTGGTATCTTGTTTCTGGTCACAAATGATAATACAGCTGCATGGCTCATCTTGTATTTCTCCTCCAGTTGCGGAATAGTATAATAGTCACGTAAGTCAATATCCGCAATAAGTTGAGCAAAATGGACATCAACCAGAGCACGGTCAAAGAAACAGTTGCGACCTTGGTAAACTTTGGGGATGTTGTATTTCTCAACTCTGGTCATAATAGCCTTCTTTGAGCATTTGAACTTCTCCATGATTTGCCTGAAAGTGTAGTATTCTCGCTTCTCCTGCTTCTTCTCCGAATGGGACTGATAAGTTGGAGGATTGTCAAACAATCTCTCGATGTCCTTCCTGCGAACAATAGTCTTTCCTCGCAATTGTACTGCTTTTATGGTGCCATTAAGCATATAGCGATAGAATGTAGCGCGGCTTAGACCAAGAAGTAATGCACCTTCGGTTGGGGTGAGGAATTCCTTGCCCCCAAGAATATCTACCTTGGGAGTCTTCTGTTTTTCTTCCTCCATGTACTCGGCAATCTGCTTTTGCCGGATTGCTCTTTTGTAGTCCTTATTATTGCACGAAGGTGAGCAATAGATGGTGGTCATCTTATGCGCAATAAAGGATCTTCCACAGTACTTACAGCGTTTCTGAATCTCCATAATTGTTGCACTCGTTTGTTAATTTTCGCCTGCTAAAGTGTCTCACATTGTCTCATCACGTCTCATGGTGTCTCACGTTGTACCCTCAATGTCATTTTTGCCTTTTCTCATAGCGTCTCACGCTTGTTTCTACGATGTCATTTAGGTGTGAATCTGACTTTCTGTTTTACACTCGCGGTAGAAATACGGTGCAAAAATAACTGGAAAAACTGTAACTAACAAATATGCAACTTGAAGTGTTAAAATACAAAAAGTCCCTCATTTAGAGGGACTTAGTTTAAATTACTCCAAGTTGTTCAGAGTTGTTTATAAGGGGTCACTTGCCGATGCAGAAATGTTTGAAGATGTTGCTTAATACTTCATCTGTGGTTATTTCGCCACCTACAATTTCTGTTAGGTGAAAAAGACATTGGCGAAGATCCTCACTTATCAAATCACCAGAAAGTTGGGTGTTAAGGCCCTCTTGGACACGGTGGATAGATGAAAGGGCATGACTGAGTGCCTCATAGTGGCGTAGGTTGCTTACAACAACACTATTTTGAGACATGTCAGGTGTAATCGTAAAGTCAATTAGTTGTTGTTGTAAATCATAAAGCCCATCTTTGTTTTTAGCAGATAGAGGTATAGTAACATATTTTGATGGAATGCCATCTGATATTGACATATATGAGCAGTCCGCAGTATCTTTATTGGTTATATTGTTTTCCAATGATTTCTTTATATTTTCATTAAGTAAATCAAACTTATTGAGTATAATTACAAGGTGCTTGTCTTTACATCTTGGTATAATTTGCTCAGATAGTTGCTTATATTGCTTTTCTGCACAAGTAGCATCTATGACCCATAGAACTATATTTGCTTGTTCTAATTTTTGGAAACTACGTTTGATGCCAAGGGATTCAATAGCATCCGTTGTCTCACGTATGCCGGCTGTATCAATAAAGCGGAATGTTATTCCTTCAAGGTTTATAGTATCTTCAATAACATCGCGTGTAGTACCATGGATATCACTTACTATGGCACGTTCTTCATTTAGTAAGGCATTCAATAATGTTGATTTTCCTGCATTTGTTTCTCCAACGATAGCTACAGGAACTCCATTTTTTATGGCATTGCCCATATTGAAAGAATTTGTTAGTTGACTTATTACCTTTTCTATTTGATTAGCTATATCTTTAAGTTCTGAACGGTCTGCAAATTCTAATTCTTCATGATCGCTGAAGTCAAGTTCAAGTTCCATTAGAGATGTAAGTTGAAGTAATTTATCACGTAAGAGTGATAATTCTTTACTGATGCCTCCACGCATTTGATTTATTGCCATGCGGTGTGTAGCTGCTGATGTTGCAGAAATTAAATCTGCAACAGCTTCTGCCTGACATAGGTCCATCTTCCCGTTAAGAAAGGCTCTTTGTGTATATTCACCAGGGCCGGCTGAGCGGCATCCATTTTTGATTAATAATTGCATAATATTTTGCAATATATATGATGACCCATGACATGATATTTCTACTGAATTTTCTCCTGTATATGAATGCGGTGCTCTGAAAATACTTACAAGAACTTCGTCAATGATTTCTTTTTCGTTATTTTTTATTAGGCCATAGGTTATGGTATTCGCAGCCTTTTTACTTAATGGCATACACTTTTTTCCCACTGGATAAAAAATCTTATCAGTGATGCTTATAGCATCTTGTCCTGATATTCGTATTATGCCTATAGCTCCACCATTCGCTGTTGCAATTGCGCATATTGTATCTTGTATATCCATTTTATATAGCCTCAATGTTGTAGGGTAATTTAATGTTTGATTTATAAATAAAAAGCAGAAATATAAAAAGACTTTAAAACTTAGTGTTATTAAATATGTATCATATAAATATGGCTGCCTCATTACTTATCTTTGAGACAGCCATTATATTATTGATAATATATTACTGGTATCATATCATCTATCTGATTCTATCTGCAGCTCTGACTAATGCTTCATCTGCGAGTATAGCTCTTCTTGCCATTAAATATAAAATAACAGCTATAAGTGGAAGTATTGATGTAAAGGAAATTTTGTAATGTCCTATAGATTCCGTTAAATTTATTGCAAACACAGCGTAAACTGCATACCATCCTAAGATTAATAATATGTTAAATATACAGAACCGACTTTGTACAATTCTGTTGTGATACATAAAAATTGCAATCAGCGAAATCGGACATGTAATCAGTAAAGTTGCAAAAAGGGCCCATACAGAATAATTATGACTTCCATTCGGCATCGTAATCCACAAATTAAACATTGTAGATGTGGAATTTATATTTCCATCTGCAACAAAATGTCCTAACGGCAAGCATAGACAGATTATATTTAAAATTAATGCTGCCAAAAGGAATAAAGTTTGTTTCCTTTGTATCATTGCATATCTTTTAAATTGTCTTTTTGACCGTCACGCCAATATATATTGCCATCAATGAATTCTTGAGTAGCTAACAATGTCGGTTTAGGGAGTTTTTCATAATATCTTGATATTTCTATTTGCTCTCTATTTTCAAAAACCTCTTCTAAACTATCATTGTATGAAGCAAATTCTGCTAGCTTCTTACTTAAATCTTGTTTTATTTCTACAGAAATTTGGTTTGCACGTTTTGAGATTATAGCAACACTTTCATAAATGTTGCCTGTCTCATCACATAAATCCATAATGTTTCTGGTTACGGTGTTTGATGGTGCTTTTGATTTTTTGTAGTCCATATTCTTTATGTTATATTTATTTCTCTTTGGTATATTTCTTACAAGATGATATGTATTTTTCTGCTAATGCCTTATTCTTTGAGTTTGGATATTCATTAATGAATCCATAACATTCGTCTTCTGCATCTCGATAGCGGTCTATTTTCTTTGATTCAACGCTTTGTTCTGCCAATTCGAATTTACTTTTCATTATTAAAACAGCAAAGTCTTCGCGCAAAGAACTGTATGGATAATCATTGATTGCGTTTTGTGCCGTTATAATACATGCTTCATAATTACTTCCTCCACTTGTACAATTACCAAAATATGTACCTAAATTATAATATAATTGTGCAGAATATAATTCTTTTTTTACAAGTTTATCCTGTAATTCGAAAAGGCGTTTCTGTGCTTTACCTTTTAAAGAGGCTTCTGGATATATATCCAAGTATTCTTGAAAAGCAGCAATTGAATTTACAGTCTGTGTTTGATCTAATCTTGGTTCCGGTGTACTCATAAACAGGCTTTCGCCAATGTAGAATGAGGCCATTTCTGAATAAATACCTTTGGGATATGTCTTATAGTATTTTTTAAAAGTCATTGCAGCACTTTCATAGTCCTTGTCACAAAATTGTGCCATTGCAAGCATATATAGACTTTCTTCAGCATTGTCTGTTCCTTTTTGAATTGTTACAAGTTCTTCAAGCAAAGTAATTGCCTGTGTATATTTGCCATTCGCAAAACACTCTTTTGCGTATTCATACTTATAATTATAGTCTTGTGACTTATAAACTTGATTGAATTCGTGTGCACATCCAGAAAACAACACGACAGCAAATATGGAGATGATAATATTATTCTTCATAATTCAACATTTGGCTTGCAAAAGTACATATTATTCTACTAAGTAACAAAGTTTTGAACTTATTTTTAAGAAAAAATATCTTTATTAGGGGATTTCTTTGTAATATTTGTATTTTTGCATCTTGAATTGTTGTGTATTTATAATGTTCTTATTGTGTTTATTGTTTTATGAAAGGTTTTAAGCTTACCTCAAATTATAAGCCGACAGGGGATCAACCTGAAGCTATTAAGCAATTAACAGAGGGGATACTTAATGGTGAAAAGTCACAAGTGTTACTTGGAGTAACAGGATCTGGTAAAACTTTCACGGTTGCAAATGTTATCGCCAATGTAAATAAACCAACGTTAATTTTAAGCCATAATAAGACACTTGCAGCTCAGCTTTACAGTGAAATGAAATCTTTTTTCCCTGATAATGCGGTGGAGTATTATGTATCATACTATGATTATTATCAGCCTGAAGCATATTTACCACAGACGGATACATATATTGAAAAAGATCTTGCTATTAATGAGGAGATAGACCGTTTACGTTTATCTGCTGTTTCTGCATTGCTGTCAGGAAGGAAAGACGTTATTGTCGTATCGTCAGTCTCCTGTATTTATGGTATGGGCGGACCTGTTGAAATGGCAAAAAGTATAATATCTTTAAAGCGAGGCCAGATTTTAGATCGCAATGACTTCTTGCGTAGCCTCGTAGGAGCTTTGTATGTTCGAAATGACATAGAACTCAAGAGAGGCAATTTTAGGGTTAAAGGAGATACTGTTGATGTATTTATGGCTTATAGTGATTATGTTCTTAGAATTTCATTTTGGGATGATGAGGTTGATAGTATTGAGGAAATAGATTCAATTGATTTTCATCGAATTGCTTCTTTTGATAATTATCAAATTTATCCTGCCAATCTTTTTGTAACATCAAAAGAGCAAACTGAACTTGCTATACGTAAAATACAAGATGATTTGTTAAAGCAAATATATTACTTTAATGAATTGGGGGATAATATTAAAGCTCAGCGTATTAAGGAACGTGTGGAGTATGATATGGAAATGATAAAAGAATTGGGCCATTGTTCGGGGATAGAAAATTATTCACGATATTTTGATGGACGTGAAGCAGGACAAAAACCATATTGTCTTTTGGATTTTTTTCCGTCAGATTATCTGATGGTGATAGATGAGAGTCATGTGAGTGTTCCTCAAATTAGTGCGATGTATGGTGGCGATAGGGCGAGAAAGACTAATCTGGTTGAATATGGATTCCGTCTGCCGGCAGCATTTGATAATCGTCCATTAAAGTTTGAAGAGTTTCACTCTATGATACATCAGGTAATTTATGTTTCTGCAACTCCTGCAGATTATGAATTGGAGGAAGCCGGAGGGGTTGTTGTTGAGCAGGTTATACGTCCAACAGGATTGTTGGATCCGGAAATAGAAGTAAGACCAAGTGAAAATCAGATTGATGATCTCATGGAAGAGATTGTTATACGTAATGGGAAAAATGAACGTACGTTGGTTACTACATTGACAAAGCGTATGGCTGAAGAGTTGACTGAATATTTGCTTAATCACGATGTTAAAGCTAATTATATACACAGTGATGTCGCTACTTTGGATAGAGTGAAAATTATGAATGATTTACGTGAAGGCGTTTTTGACGTTCTTGTTGGAGTGAACTTATTGCGTGAAGGGCTTGATTTGCCTGAAGTCTCGCTTGTCGCGATACTGGATGCGGATAAAGAAGGTTTTTTGCGTTCACACAGATCGTTGACTCAAACTGCAGGCCGAGCGGCGAGGAATGTAAATGGTAAAGTAATTATGTATGCTGACCATATTACTGCAAGTATGCAGATGACGATAGATGAAACTGCAAGGCGTCGCGAAAAGCAGTTGAAATATAACGAAGAGCATAATATTACTCCTAAACAAATTGTTAAGGTAATAAATCATGATACATTGGGATCTGCTAGTATTATTGATATGCCAGTTGCAAACAAAAAGTATGAGGCTTATATTGAAGAAGACCATGTCGCATTTGCTGCGGATCCTATTGTAACCAAGATGAATAAAGATCAGTTGTTAAAAACAATTGCAAATACACAAAGGATGATGAAAAAAGCGGCAAAAGATCTTGACTTTATACAGGCTGCACAATTTCGAGATGAATTAATTCGTCTGCAAAATATACTTGATGGTAAATATTGATAATTATAAAAACATTATGTAGTAATTTATATCGGTGCTTATTTGTTGCTATTCTAATTCTAGTTGTTAAATTATGCTTATTGTTGCGCCTATAACTTTTAATTTATTAATTTTGCAAAAATATATATTCGTATGAAACTGATTTTTATCCTTTCTATGTATTTGATTCCAATGATTGGTTTGGCACAGAGTGTTTGGGAAGCACCTAATGCCGAGGATCATAAAGTCACAACAAGTACATTTATTGATAATAAAGAGAATTCGGAAGCTAAATATTTAAAAGGAGCAGTTCCTGAGGTTGATGGAAAAGTTGAATGGCGCTTAGATATTGATGTCCCAAAGAAAAATGCTCAGGATATATACGATATAATATTTGATTGTTTTACGAGTTTAACTAAAACAGAAAATCAACTTGAAGGTAGTCGTATTTCACTTATCAATAAAAAGGACCATATTGTAGTTGCTAGTATGAAAGAGTGGCTCGTTTTTACAGATAAATTATTGTCTTTAGACAGAACGAAATTTAATTATACTTTAATCGCATATTGTAAAGATAACCATCTTACGGTTACAATGGGACGTATATTATATGTTTATGATGAAGAACGCGTTAGAGGTGGATATGTGTATAAAGCAGAAGAATGGATTAATGATGAAAATGCATTAAATCGTAAACAGACACGTTTGTTGCCTGGTTCTGCAAAATTTAGAAGAAAGACCATTGATCGTAAAGATTATATTTTTAATACAATTAAAGAAAATGTTTTAAAATAAGCTTATTTTTGATATTTTTATTTAAAAGCAATGATTGTAAATACAGATGATAATAACAAGAAATTTAATTCTTGTGGGAAATATGGAAGTCGAGGTGAACGCTTTATGTTTCTTCGTAATATATTAAATATTATTTTCATGTTGGGAGCATTGATTGGTATGGTAATTTATTTTAAAGTAGATCATCAAATTGGCACAATCGTAATATTGTCTTCCATGTTATTTAAAATTGTTGAATGTGTTTTTCGCTTCATAAAATGAGTAAAAGGCTATTAATAGGGATAACGTATATATTATTTTGTTTATCGGTCTATTCACAAGACTATAATCAGTTAACGGATACGGGCGAGTTTACACAGGCGGGATCAAATAAAAGTTCAAAAAGTGATACACTTTCATCTGGGAATAAAGAAATTCCAAAAGGATTGAAAGTTTGGACTATTGATGAACGTTTTGGGGAACGTACGGCTGCTGTACCAGATACAATGCAGCATATGTATATGAACTCAATTTTTACAACAGGCCTGCGTGGAGAATACAATACTACAGGAAACTTAGGAGCGCCACGTATTAGTCGTATTTATATAGATAGAGATGAAACGTCCCAGTTTGTATTCACACAACCATATGATTATTTTTTGACGCCTGTCAACAAATTCCTTTTTACGAACACTCTTTCGCCGATTACCAATATTTCTTATGATGAATGTGGTGATAGAACAAATGGTGAAGATCATTTTAAGGCAATTTTTGGTGTTAATGCAGGTAAAAAGTTAGGCGTAGGTTTTAAGTTTGATTATATCTATGGCCGTGGATATTATCAAAATCAGAGCACGTCGCATTTTAATTATACTATGTATGGCTCATATCTAGGTGACAGATATGATGCTCATATTTTATTATCAACTAATCACCAGAAAGTGACGGAAAATGGTGGTATAACTGATGATAGGTACATAACACATCCTGAAGCATTTGATGATAATTTTAGGGAGAGTGAAATACCTACCGTTTTAGAACAAAATTGGAATCGTAATGATAATCAACATATATTTTTCACACACCGCTATAATTTGGGTTTTAATAGAAAAGTAAAAATGACAGAAGAAGAGATTGCTGCACGAAAGTTCGCAATAGCTTCTCAAAAGGAGAATGAAACAAATAAGGCAAAAGAAGAGGCACGGAAGAAAGCTATTAAGGAAGGACGTGAATTTGATGAAAATGCATATGATGAGAAAAAGACATTTTCAGGGCGTCCTGACAATGCTATAATAGCAGGTGATGAACCTGCCGATACGACTAATACAGCAAGCGATAGAATAGTTCTTGATAAGACCGCCGCAGATAGTTTGCTTAACGTTCATATAGACAATAAAAATGTTGCTAATGTGGATACTGCATGGATGAAGGATGAATACGTGCCAGTTACAAGCTTTATACATACTTTAAAGTTTGATAATTATCGTCGTATATATCAAGCATATAGAACTCCTGAAAATTATTATGCAAATACATTCCCTGTTAATGAGAAGTTTGAAGGGGATTCAATTTATGACAAGACTAACCATTATTCATTAAAAAATACATTTGCTATAGCATTGCTGGAAGGTTTTAATAAATGGGCAAAAGCAGGACTAAGGGCTTTTGTTACATCAGATTTACGGCATTTTAGTTTGCCTGATTCTTTAGGCGGAACAAGTAGCTATAACGAACATAATTTGAGTGTTGGTGGTCAATTAATAAAAAAACAAGGAACAACGTTGCATTATGATGTTACAGCTGAAGCATGGCTTGCAGGAGAAGACGCCGGACAATTGAAAGTTGATGCAAACGCAGATCTTAATTTTCGTCTGTTTAATGATACTGTAACTCTAGCTGCACGGATGTTTTTTTATCGCCTTAACCCAACATTTTATTATAGACATTATCATTCAAAACATTTTTGGTGGGATAATGATGGTCTTAGTAAAGAAATACGTACCCGTATAGAAGGTGTCTTTTCTTTAAGGCGTACTCATACTACATTGCGTGTAGCTGTTGATGATTTAAAAGATTATACATATTTGAGTCAGAGTTATACAATTACTGATAATTTTAATCGGGCAGGGAATGTGGTTTCTGTAAAGCAATGCTCTGGGAATATAAATCTATTCACTTTGCAATTGTCACAGGATTTTAAATTTGGCCCTCTTAATTGGGAAAATCAGATAACATATCAGAAATCAAGTAACGAAGAAGTTTTGCCTGTTCCTCTGTTAAATATATACACTAATTTATATTTTAAGTTTAAGGTCGCTCGTGTGTTAAGTGTTGATCTCGGGGCTGATTTGCGTTATTTTACAAAGTATAAAGCGTTGGATTATAGTCCGGCATTAGGTCAATATACCGTACAGGACAATGGTGAGAATAATGTTGAAATAGGGAATTATCCTTATGTAAATGTATACGCCAATTTACATCTAAAGCATACGCGATTTTTCATTATGATGAGCCATGTTAATGCAAGTGCAGGTGAATATTTCCTCGTTCCTCATTATCCTTTGAATGGAAGAGTGCTACGTTTTGGTGTGTCATGGAACTTTTTCAACTGATAGTAATCTTGCAACATTGACTGATGAAATAAATTTTATTGTTGATTAGTCTTTTATTAAAGTTTATATTAATTTTGTTAGAAAATATCAAATTATGCCTCAAATATCAGTACGTGGATTAGAAATGCCGGAGTCGCCAATAAGAAAATTAGCTCCGTTAGCGACAGCTGCTAAAAATCGCGGAATAAAAGTATATCATCTTAATATAGGACAGCCTGATCTGCCTACACCCAAAGTTGCTATTGACGCTATACGTAATATTGATAGAGAAATTCTTGAATATTCACCATCACAAGGATATCTTGGATACAGAAAGAAGCTTGTGAATTATTATAAAAAGTACAACATTAATGTAAGTCCTGATGATATTATAATAACTTGTGGGGGAAGTGAAGCGGTTCTTTTTGCTTTCATGTCGTGTCTAAATCCAGGAGATGAGATAATAGTTCCTGAACCTGCATATGCTAATTATATGGCTTTTGCTATTTCTGCTGGAGCAAAAATAAGGACTATTGCAACAACTATAGATGAAGGATTTTCTTTACCAAAAGTTGAGAAATTTGAAGAGTTGATAAATGATCGTACACGTGCAATACTTATTTGTAACCCCAATAATCCTACAGGATATTTGTATACAAGACGTGAAATGAACCAGATTAGAGATTTGGTTAAGAAGTATGACTTGTATCTTTTTTCTGATGAAGTTTATCGTGAATATATATATACAGGTTCGCCTTATATCAGTGCATGTCATCTTGAAGGTATTGAGCAAAATGTAGTTCTTATTGACTCTGTTAGTAAAAGATATAGCGAGTGTGGAATACGTATTGGAGCCTTGATAACAAAAAACTTGGATGTACGTCAAGCCGTGATGAAATTTTGTCAAGCCCGTTTGTCACCGCCATTAATCGGACAAATAGCAGCAGAAGCATCTCTTGATGTGCCAGAAGAATATTCACGTAGCGTATATGACGAATATGTGGAACGTCGTAAATGTCTTATTGATGGCCTTAATCGTATACCAGGTGTTTATTCACCTATACCCATGGGGGCTTTCTATACTGTTGCAAAACTACCTGTAGATGATAGTGAAAAGTTTTGCCGTTGGTGTTTGGAAACATTTAATTATGAAGGTGAAACTGTCATGATGGCTCCAGCGTCAGGATTTTATACAACACCTGGAGCCGGATATAATCAAGTACGTATAGCATATGTGTTAAAAAAAGAAGATTTAATACGTGCGCTTTTTATATTACGAAAAGCGCTTGAAACTTATCCGGGGAGGGTTGATGAAGAATGAATTTACCATTATATATAGCAAAGCGTATTTATTCAGACAATAACGCTCAGCAAAAAGTTAGTAAGCCGGCAATCCATATCGCAACAGCAGGTGTTGCCGTAGGGTTAGCCGTAATGATAATTTCTGTATGTATTGTTTTAGGTTTTAAGCATACTATACGTGATAAAGTTATAGGCTTTGGTTCCCATATTACTGTTGCGAACTTTATGACGTTACATGGCTATGAACAGAAGCCTATTGCTATGCCTGATAGTATGATGAATGTATTGAACTCCATTAATGGAGTTAAGCACGTACAACGTTATGCAATTAAACAAGGCATATTGAAGACAGACAGCGATTTTCTGGGAATAGCTTTTAAGGGCATTGCTTCAGAATACGATACTGCTTTTATCCACAATAATATGATAAGTGGTACTATTCCTGCATTTAGTGACAATAAAAGCCATAATAAGATTGTTATATCTAAGATTATGGCGGATATGCTCAAGATAAATACTGGTGATAAGGTGTTTGCATATTTTATTGATAATGATGATGTCAGAATGAGACGATTTACTGTATCAGGAGTTTATCAAACAAACCTTACACAATATGATAAAACAATCTGTTTTACCGATCTTTATACTGCATCCCGTCTTAATGGATGGGACACAGGACAAGTTACAGGTGCAGAACTTATTGTGAATGATTTCAATAAGATTAATAATGTCGAAAATATTCTTATTTCTAAAGTAAATAGAACTACTGATACTTATGGAGAAGCCTATTCTTCAGAAACAATTCAAGAGGCGAATCCACAAATTTTTTCATGGCTTGATCTTTTAGATTTAAATGTTTGGATAATACTGGCACTTATGCTATGTGTTGCTGGATTTACAATGATTTCAGGATTACTCATAATAATTCTTGAACGTACAAGTATGATAGGTACTTTAAAAGCTCTTGGTGCAAAGAATACGATAATCCGTAAAACTTTTTTATGGTTTGCTATTTTTATTATAGGGAAAGGTATGGTTATTGGAAATATTATTGGTTTTGGACTAGTTTTGTTACAAAAACTGACAGGTATTGTTTCTCTAGATCCTTCAACTTATTATGTTAAGACCGTACCAGTTGAAATTAATTTACCTTTAATTATATTACTTAATGTTGCCACTTTACTTATAAGTGTTTTTGTGCTTATAGCACCAAGCTTTTTGGTTTCACGTGTACATCCTGCAAAGTCAATGAGATATGAATAAAAATCTAAATGATTAAGATAAGGCTTCATTATTATATTTGTAAGTGAATTAATTAATAAAAGAAATTTCCCTAAATTATAACTAGTCGCCCCTTAAAAAGATTATTATCTACTGTTATTCAGTAATTTAATCAATAAAACTCTTTGATAAATCTGCAAGTTTTCTTATCTTTGGGTTAAGAAACTTGCAGATTTT